>ERZ1034969.781-NODE-781-length-16174-cov-13.132887_pt1 | contig 16174 bp, 20 predicted proteins | sample MGYA00520624_ERZ1034969 | MGnify/ENA primary metagenome ERZ1034969 (study PRJEB33766, sample SAMN09781776) | gut metagenome | biome: gut microbiome | host: Homo sapiens | place: Madagascar | study: EMG produced TPA metagenomics assembly of the PRJNA485056 data...
CATTAATTTAATAGTTTTCTTTTATTTTTTTCCTTTGTAATATTCTCACTAACAGGGTATGCAGTTACTATATAACCATTTGCCCCTACTGCAATCAATAGATTAAATGTTCGTCTTCGTATTTTCTAATTCCTTCTTAGTTGAGCAGTCTTATAACACCGTGATTGAATCATATGAAAACTCAGTTATAACAAGCTCAGTCAGATTCATAAGTAGATTTGAGAAAAGCTTATCTGAGATCAAGTCAAACTCCTATCTTCCAATCAAAAGACTAGCACCGGACTTATTCAAAGCACTATCTAAAGAATCGATAGCGGAGATGTAAACAAAAATGCCAGCTCTCTACAGGGGCTGGTTTTTTTATGTTATTTCTTGAATAATTCAGAATGTGTTCCTAGACGATAAAGCATCAAAATTAGTGTGTTATTAACAATTTCATAAATAAGTAACCAATCAGGCTCTATATGACATTCACGAGTTCCTTTATAACTACCAGACAGGTCATGATCTTTAAATTTTGTGTCTAGTTTCTCCTCATTGGCTAATATGTTGATTACTTCAAATAATTTATCTAAATCCTTTCCTTGCTTTTTGGCAAGTTTCAAGTCTTTTTTGAATTGATTAGTAAATTGAATGCTACACTTCATTTATTCAAAGCATCTTTCAAAGCTTCCATACTTGTATATTTAGGTGCTTTAGGATTAGAAAGAAGTTCTTTTCCTTCTTTAATAGCTTTAGCAGTTATTTCGTTAGGTACATCGAGCTTTAATTCAAAAGGTATGCCATTTTCACGAATGGCTGTTCTTAAAAACATATTAACAGCAGTTGTCAAACTAAGGCCTAATTCATTAAAAATAGCCTCAGCTTGATCTTTTACAGCTTTATCAGTTCTGATATTTAAATTAGTTGTAGACATCTTTAATACCTCCACAATTATTATCTTATATTATTTTCGTTTATTGTCAACATATATGCCGAATTTTTACATCATAAAATCATCATTTGCTAATTAAAAATTGTAAGTAAGATGTAGTAATATGTGATTTATTAAGGAACATAAAGACTTCATTAAGCTAAATGTAAATTGATTCCAGTACTTAAAAGTTTAGTTATATGGAACCAGCTTTTATCTGTTTTGTTATCCAAACCAGCCCAACTTTCTAACTTCAAAAAATGACCCCTACCGCTTAAGACAAGGGCCTAAAAAAGAGATACTTTCAAAAAATCTCTTTGAATTTTAAAACAAAAAAAGCGATCAATTTTCTTGACCGCTTATCTTAATAAAACCCCGATAAATCGAGAATCCTTATTTTGACCGATCCCTCTATTTTTTAGAAGTACGGATTTGTAGCTAATGGCCTTCTCTAACACGAAAAATGCTTGAAGGACTTATCTCTAACACCGAAAATGCTTAAATTTTGTCGCTTTTGAGGCTTTTTCAATGAGATACGTATATCTTACATTTTAAATAACTCATCTTATATACAGCGTGAAACCAGCTAATGAATGATTATTTTCCAAACCTGGCATATCTATTATCTTCGCTATCAATAGCAGCTAAAGAAAGCCCTACGCAAAGAGGAATAAAATCGTCTTTTAATATTAAAAATTGATATATTCCTTTGTAATATTTTGCAGCAGCAAATAGTTTTCCTCTGTAATATATTTGAACGTCTTTTGTTGTTTTATCGTAATAAAGAGTTTCCCAGTTTTTTAATTCATGATGGTATGGTAGTGATTTTACCCACCAGCTACTTTTAAGACCGTAGCACTCTTTAAGAGTTCCAATTCTTTTGCCATTGATTTCAATAGCTCTGCTTAATGATCTGTCTTTAGATTCAAGGAGAGTATTGATAATTGATTTATGCATGGGTCTTTTACCAATAGCATCAATCCGGACAGTATTATTTCCAAACAGCGTTCCGGTAATGGTTTTACGCCAGCCTTTTTCTTTCACTGTAAGCTCATTTATTTCCTCATTTTTTTCAGGGAAAACAAAAATAGCGCCAGTTTCGGTAATTTTAAATGATAAGCCAGTTAAATGTAATTTGCTTAAATCAACATTAGGATTACTTTTAAGTTTACTCATATATTCTAAACAAGGCTTATTGAAAAGTTAAAACATGTTTCATCATAATATGTTATGTATTGCGATGGGTTATTTGATTTGCCATTATTAACTCCAGTTAAATGATATTTTGTTGAATCAACACTTATATAACCATAAAGAGGATAAGACTGTTTCCATTCGCTTCCATAGAGAGTAAACCCTTCGAATCTCCACTTCTTTTCACCTGCCCATTTCCATGTTCCGGCGCTTGTAATTCGATATTTTGTAGAAGCGTACGTATAATTGTGTAGTTTGGAAGCAACAACGTAGTTGCCACTAGAGTCAAGAACATCAGTAGAAAAATAGTTGCACATTGCAGTCAAAACCGCTTTCTTTGCAGTGTCTTTTGGAAAAATTGACTCTAATTCATTGGTCGCGGTTTTTTCTTCAGAAGAGCCACTCCATGGGATAGTTGTTGATTGTTGTATAACTTTATTACAATCTTCACAGTGAGAACTAGCAGTATGACCATCTTGTCCGTTGTTGGGCCTGACTTCATCTGTAGTAACGATATGTTTATGATTGTCGGGATCGATTGGTAATTCCTCGTGTTCTTGTATAACTTTTTCGCAATCGTGACAAATTATTTTGTCTGAAATACCAGTGGATACACAAGTAGCCTCTTCGCCTGTAATTGTCTCAGTATGAACATGATTATCAGGATCAATAGGCAATACTTCTTGCATGCTTAAGATTTGGTTACATTCTGAACAGTGTGATTCATCACTTAATCCGGTTGAGACACAAGTAGCCGGATAACCAGGTTTATCAATTACAACTTTATGTCCTTTAGCAGGAATCTCCACATGACCAGAAAATGATTTATTACAAACAATACAATAGGTTCCCGATGTCCAGCCTGGTTCTGTGCAAGTCGGTTCTACTGCTGGCGAATCTTTAAATGTGTGCTCCAGACCGTTTGTACAATAATCACCTGTAACAGTATGATATGAAATTCTAATATTTGCGTCGATATCGAAGAATGAGTAGTCATAAAAGCTTGAATTTCCATTAACTGTGAATCCTTCTGCATCGTTATAGTCCCAATCAGAAGAGCTGTAACAATCTTGCATTGGATTATAAGCAACGTGGGTAAAACCAACATTTGTTAATTGCTCGCCAGCATATAACTTATCATTACCCTTAAAACTATTAGTCGAATAAAGAATAGGCAATTGCCCATCAATAGCCTCTGTAATAAGTTTTAAATCCGCTTTTTTTGAGTGAACATCCATAAAAACAACAGATTTCGTGTCAAAATATGAATCTTTATCAAAATTGCTCACGCCATTTATGCGAATTGAATCAATATCATCTTCGGTGGCCAAGAGGCCTATTATAATATCCCCTTTAAAATTAATTTTAAAATTCTTAAATCCAGCTTGTTTCAACTTCTTTAGGACTGTCTCATAATTACTATCTTCACATCTTCCAGAATCAATTTGGACTTGAATTTGACCTGCATCATTATAGACAGGTTCAATCTTAGGAGCGTCTAGTGCATCGCAACCACCCAAGCCAATGCATGAAAATGCTAAAAACAATGTAGATACAATAATATTACATTTTCTCATCTTATCGTCTCCTTTTATTTGATTGGTATTTCCGGAGGAAAGAATGATGCAAATTCAGAAAAAGATAATGCCTTTTCCCATGTTGGGGTACCTTGCTTCCATAAAAGGGTATCTTTTTTTACTTGCCCATTAGCAATCATATCGATGATTTTAGCTTTATCAAACGGACCGGTTGGATTGTTGTCTACAGCCACAAAATAATTGACTTGTGGAACTGGAGGAGGTGTCATATTTTTTCCGCTCTCCATAGATGAATTTAATGTTTCTGATATATTTTTGCCCACAGCAGAACCAACTGCCATACCAGCAACAATGGTCATTGGATTAAAACCTGCTCCACCATGACCTAAATCTACATTGCCTGCGCCATTTTCACCCATTTTTCCAAGAGCTTCTGCACCGGCAACACCAACCTCACCACGTACTTCAGTTTCATATGCACCAAGATTGGTAGTTCTGGTACCCATATGTTGAGCATATTGTTCTTCTTCTCTTTTGATTCTGAGTCTTTCTTCGTAATCTTTGACATTGGCTTCAATTTCTCTAGAAGTGACATCTTTAGTAATCTTTTTGAGCTCTAAATAACCATCGCTTTCTTTATCCAATTCAAGCGCACTTATATCTAAACTATTAACCTTAATACCAAAAACATCAGATAATTTGTCTTTTAAAAACAGCTCGGCCGATTCATTAATTAGAGCAATTTTCGTTTCAATTTGAATTAACGGAATATTATTTGCTGCCGGCGCATTTGTTACGCAGTCTTTAACAATTTGATTAATTGCGTCTGTAACCTGTGTTTTTAATGTTTCTAAATCAAAATTAATTAATTGATGGCATTTAATAAATTGTTTGTAGTCTTCTATTTGGAAAGTAAGTGTTCCTCTAACAGCTACTGGAGCGGCAAAATCAGGGAATCTAGGATCTACAACATCAAAATAAGGAACACCAAATTTTATTTGAATAACTTTTGCTAAATTAATAAAGAAAACTTCAGCTTGGAAAGGAGTGTCACCTTCATACCAAAGGCCAATAATAGATGACAAAACTGGGAAGTTCTTTGTCTTAATTGTTTCATCGTGTGGACCAACAATGAAATCTTGCATAGTTCCGTCTTTTTGTTTATAAACAAAAACAGCAACTTCTCCTTCTTTGACTCTTAAAACAGAAGTAGTTCTAATAGCAGTTTCTCTTTTTAATGTTCCTGCTTCTGCTCCATTTGGATGCCATTTCCAGACAAGATAATTCGTTTCATCACATCGAATTACATCTGCAAAACCACCTGTTTTTTTCTTCAAGAATTTGCTCATGGTAATACCTCCTTATTTGAACATATCTTTAAACTGTTTACCAATGTCTTTAAATTGATCTTTTAAAGATTTTGGCTCATTTTATGAAGTGTCTTCTTCTTCGACTTCCACAGTTTTTTCTATAACTTCTTCATCACCTGAATCTTCCTCTTCATCAGATTCATCTTCGTCGGATTCTTCTTCTTCATCGGAATGATCTTCTTCATCAGAATCGTCTTCTTCTTCATCGGAATCATCTTCATCTGCTTCAGATTCAACTTCGACTTTTTCAACTTTGACCGTTTTCTTTGACTGACCTTTAGATGTGGTAACAGTTGTTACTTTCTTTTTCTTTTTACTGGAATCTTTGTTTGTAAATGTTAAAGAAAGCCAAACGTATGCAACAGCTAGATATAAGAAAAATCCTAACATAATAAACATGTATAAAGGACTATCCGGATCACCTGATTTGTTGGCTCCAATAGTGCCTATAACCATGAATACAGTGCCAGCTACACCTAAAATTACACTAGCAATGATTCTAATAGTGATTCTGCGATGCTTCTTTGCGTCTTCCTTTTTCTTATTCTTTTTTGCGTCACCATACAGTTTGACGAGATATTTGTATTCTTCATTATTTCCAAAAGACAATTTCGCTTTGATTAAAGTTTGATCCAGTTTTGAGCACCAAGCTTCTGAACATGCATTATCATCATCTATTTGTGAAACAGCTAAAGTAAAGAACTCGATAATATCCTCTTTAGTATTCGGAACATAAAAATTGGATATAAGTTCTTTCTTCTTACTAATATTGTTTGTTTTTTGAAGCTTCTCTGCTAATTCTTCAACTTTGTTGGTCCCGCCTTTTGTTCCTCTAATTTCAAAACCACAGGTAGGACATTTAGTTACAAAGGAATCTAAAATTTCGCCACAATTTGGACATTTGTGAATTTCGCCATCAAAAACAACTTTCCTTTTTTTGCCGTGCTCTTCTTGCTCTATTTTGGTGTCGATTGAAAAATCTTCGCCACAAAAACTACAAAATCGAGAATTGTCAGGTATTTGTTTACCACATTTTCTACAATACATATCGATCTCCTAATCATCATTACTAACAACATTGCAAATATCAGATAAGTCACATTCTAAGTATTCGCAAATGCGTAACAAGACAGACAAAGCAACTTCCTCATTCTTTCTTAGTTTAGTCATTGTTCCAGTGGCGATTTTTAAATCAGTTCTCAACTGAACAGCAGAAACATCTTTTTCAATAAGGAGAACCCATAATCTTTTATAAGATATAGTATATTTCTTCATCTTAATTCTATTATATATATTCAAATAGTTCGATGCAAGGAAAAAATTGCGATTTGTTATTAAGTTCGTGAATATTTTTCGCAAGATGTTGCGATTTTTATTATATTTGCGCCTCTTTTTCAGAATAAATAAAACCCACCACTTTCAAAAATGGTGAGTTCTGATTGGTTCTGATAAGTTGTTTTAGTGTTTTAGTATGTTCTGAATACTTAACACTTTATATAACCACAATTAGTTAAAGGATTATTCAGTCAATTTCGAGATCTTCTTTTCTCTTAATTCATGAAGATTTTCAGACTGTCCAACAAAAAGATATCATTGCGACAAAGTTCACAATGCTTTCAGATAATGGCAATGAAATTATTCTGAACATCTTCAAATTGTTAGACTAATAACTTAAGTAAGGTTGCAGGATTTTTATTACAATCTTAAAACTCTTAAAGGAAGATAATAACCAAGTTATTAATTTAGACTAGCGAGATTAAAATCAGCATTGTAAATAATTCCTTGCAGCCTTGCAATCTTGAAACAGATTTTGATATTCGCTAAGCCTCCAATTTCTAGAGTCGGAGGTTTTCTTATGCTTCCGGAAATTTATATGGATTCTCTTTCATTGCCTTATACATTCTTTTTGCAATAGGATGTTGCCTCCATGCAGCTCTTCTTAAGCACTTCATAGACCACTCGTAATATTCATCGCCTAAATAAGCAAATATACTTGATGCTTTCCATAGACCATACCCATTGGAACGATAAAAGAATTTGCTCCACCATGCTTCAGCGGTTTTTTCATCTTTCTCAAATAAAAGGTAGTACAAACCATAATTGAATTGGCCCAATGGAGATCCTTCCTCCGCTTTAGCTTTTAAAAATTCAATCTCTTTAGTAGAAAGCGGCTTAGTAGTCATCAGCATTTTTGTTTCGATTCTCCATGATTCTTTTAGCTCTTCAAACATAGAATCTGGATCTAAATTTTTGACAGTTTTCATAAAATGTCCTCCTACTATATATAAGGGAATACAAAGTATTCCCGTAGTCGACTTTTTCAAAAATTTTCCAAACTTTTTTTATTAATATTTTTTAACTCTTTGAGTTACTTCCTATTAAAAAATTTTAGTTTTTACAAAAAAAGCGGCCCTTACTTTAATTGTGAGGAGTACACAAGCAAGGACCTTTTTTGAGGATATAGAAAGGAGGACTAATATTTACCAGTCATCATCTTCATCTCGTTCTCTTTGATATTCTCTGTCATCCCAATTATAGACATATTCGCCTTGATCCCAGCTGTATCCGTCTTCATCGATCCATTCGTATTCACCGGATTCATAATTCATGCACCACTTTGGTCCCATAATTATTTCTCCTTTTTAGAGGTGCCTTTAACCATTTCAAACATTTGCTTCTTAAGAAGCTTTCGTTCTTTAGGATCTCTCATACAATTAGATCTAGTGGCACAGAAGTCAGCCATTTCACAAGTTTCGCAAAGTATGCCATCGATTGTTTGCATTATTAAATCATCTTCAGATGGCAAATCATATTTGCTTATTTTCTTTACGCCTTCTGGATTCCTTAAACCATAATCAAGTCTTTTTCCATCGCTCTTTTTAACGTAGCGATAAACTTCCGCAGAGAAAGAAACGCAATCGCCTTTATTTAATTTTCCAAACCCTTCGGAGCTCATCCATACATGATCTTCCTTACCCATTTCAATGGTTGTGTCAGGAAGCATATATTCATCGTAAATTCGTTTAAAACATATCTTGTCTTTAGCAAAGGTTTCTACTTCACCTTTAAATCCCATTGGGTAGTATACCCAACACATGAAAAATGAACCTCTAAAGTCAGTTTTGGTTTGAAACTGCAAATCAAGGAAATCTTCATAAGTGAGATTTTCCCCGCCTACAATGCCTTTAGAAAGCTCCTTATCAAAGAAAATAATGCCTAAATCAGGTATCTGAAATGACTCCTTTGTACCATAATGGGCATTGATTAAATTATAAATAATACTTTCCCAACCAATAGGACTATATAGAGTTCTTTCTGGGTCTTCCACGCTTTCTTTTGGCCGGCTGCTCCTTTTCGACTATCCCAAGGTCGGAAAGGAGCTTTTCCGTTGACGGGTTCACCCTGATTAGGCAGAACCCTTCCTTGTCGACCCTTATCTTCTTCGCCCTCCTGAGCCTTTCCATCATCTGTCCGTAGCTGTATTCCTCAAGGACTTTTCTTTTCTCGGAATCGTTGAGGATCCTGTATGTGAGAAGCGACGAAAGGAAGCTGACGAACTCGCTTCCGTAGACGGAATAGTCGCTGTGGACGCGAGTCTCGTCGAACTCGCAGGCCTGCTTGTAGTAGCGCATGACAGTCTCTATCTCCCAGCGCTTCGAATAGGCCTCATAGATTTCCGAGGGTTCCATGTCAAGGTCGCATTCCAGGACCACTGTTCCGAACCTCGTTGTGGGTCTCGGCGTACCTCGCACAGTCCCTCTTTTGTCCTTCGATGGATTCCTCGTGCTGTTTGTCGCACGAAAAGCGGGCATAGAGTGCGGCTCTCAGCTTTTTCTCTTCTTCCATTGTCTTATCCCTCCTTATATATTTTCTGCCATTACGTGCAGTGAGAGATAAGACAAGTCGAGAATTACTCGTGCCTAAACATAGTGCTAATCTCTAATTTTCCAATAGCCGTCAAATGTAGTCCCAACTCTGATAATTCTTTCGTCTTTTGCAAGGATTCTAGCAACAGTTCTTTGGGATTTCCCAATTAACTTCATCATTTCTTTTATTGTTATAAACTCTCTAGTGCACGTGAGGGATAAATCATCATCAGAATTGGTATAATATTGACGCCACACTAAACTGGGGTGCAATTTTATTGAAAGAGCCTTTTGGCGAGCGTTGTCCTTCTTGAGACTTGGCGGTTTCGGGACAACGCTCGCCAAAGGGCGGAACCGCCAAACATGAACAAAAGACAAAAAGAAGCCCTTAGGGACAAATTTTCCGATACTCTTATGTCGACCGACTTGATGGTCTCTACCATCTCGGAATGGTATGATGCCAAACATAGGAAGCCATCGAAAGAAGAAGTGGATTTCATAAATTCCATCGTTATCGAGGAATGCCCATTCTGTGGATCGAAGGAAATCAGAAGAGACGGATTCAACAAGAAGACCGGCCTTGCAATCCGTGAATGCAAGACATGCGGCAGGAAGTTCAATCCGCTTGCCGGAACCATCTTCGACTCGAGGAAGATTCTGTTCTCGGAATGGATAGAGTTCCTTGTGCACCTTTTCCAGTTCCACTCCGTCAGAACAGCCGCCTTTGACAATAGAAATGCGGAAACTACGGGGCTTTACTGGCTTTCCAAGGTCTTTCTTGTGGTCGACGACATCCAGTCAGGCATAGTCTTTTCCGAAAAGGTGTGGATCGACGAGACATACTTCCCCAGATGGAAGTCGGAATCCGCCACCAAAAACGGCAGGCTGCTCAGTGGACTGTCGAGAAATCAGTTCTGCGTATGCTCTGCGACAGACGGAAATCGATGCGTGCTGTATCTTTGTGGCGTGGGAAAGCCAAGCTCCGTTAAGGCGCTGAGGGCATATGGCAGCGCCATCGCTCGCGGATCGATGGTCATCCATGACGGAGACAATTCGCACAAGGCATTGGTCGAAAGCCTTGGCCTTAAAGAAGAGATTCACACAACAGCTGAGACAAAAGGAATCGCGGATGATGAAAATCCCATGGAGCCGATCAATGAGGTCCATCGTTATCTGGCAGGATTCATCGGGGCACACAACGGCTTCTCAAGGGAAGAGCTCCAGGGATGGCTCAATCTTTTCTGCTTCTACTGGAACACATACGGAAGTGCGTTCGAAAAAGCTCAGGCGTTCATCGAATTGGCAGTGAAAAAGCGCACTAAATTGCGCTATCGTGACTGGAAAAATTCTGAAAATATCGATAAAGACTGACTTTTTCATCCCTCACGTGCACTAGAGAGTTTATTGTTATTTTGGGATTTTTCTTAATAGCATCAATTAGTATTTCAATGTCCGATTCCTGATTCTTTTTCTGATTGGTACTTATGCCATCACTTATGCCATCACTTATGCCACCGCTTGGGACATCCCCAGTTTTATTCGATTCCGTCGACTTAATATAGGCATCAAGGTGGTAGCTGAAAGGAATGGTGACTATGAGGGCACTGTCGAGGAAGGTGAAAGCTTCCCTTCCATACTTATCCACGATGGTAGAAACACCATGGCCAGTCTGTTCGATGAGACCGAGCTTTATGAATATCTTGGCAAGAGACTCGTTGACGGGTCTGCTGATTCCGCCGAAGAAGTCCTCCTTCGTCATGTTATATGGAAGACCTCCGTTGGAGACTATTTGTAGTCTATCGTTGAAGACATAGATTGCCGGAGGGGTACCACCTGCCCAGTCATTATGCAGACAGGCGTTGTACCAAGCTTTCCTAAATGCATTCCTGTCGAAAAGGAAAACATCCTCCCTATAGCCATCCCTGTGGAAGACTGTCTTGGTCTGATTGAGAACCTCAGAACAGAAATTCTGAGCGTTCTTCATAGCTATTATGAGGCATTGCTCGCCATATTCGTTTCTGAGGAGCATTTCTGTTCCCTTGTCATTTCCTTTATATCGAACTACTTTGATAGAAAAACGGTTCTTGTCAGCCAAAAGCTCAGCCAAGACATTGTATTCTCCGCTTTCGGTGAAAAATCCTTCATTCTTGCAGAATGATTTTTCATTTACAGTCAGCCCTTCTTAGACGTAAAGGAATTGAATCATTCTAAAAGAAAGATCCTTCTCCTCGGAAGGAATTGCGGTTATCTTCAATTCAGCACGGATGGAAGCAATCATCCTTGACCTTATTTGGTCAGGATTCATTCCACGACCAGTGGTTCCTACCCTCTCATAGCATCCCGCACTGCTCATGCCGTATTTCTTGACGTAGAAAAGCCTGTTTCCCTTTCTGATATGTAATTGGATTACCTGCTTGCCGTCAATGGTTGGAGTATCCGTAGAGATAAGACCTCTTGGGCTAGGCTCTATTTGGTCATTTATTATGTTCGAGACATTGATGGATTCCCTGTCCATGTCATCCAGACCGACGACTTTTCCAGCCTTCGTAACGCCGATATAGATGTCGCCTTCACAAGTATTCAAAAAAGCCACGATGTCGTTGACTAGCGTCCCACTTCTTGGATTTTCCTTAAGCTCAGTTCTTTGGTCTTCTTTGAGTATCATGCTGATCACCTCTTCTTTTCTTTCATTCATTTTACTATCTAAGCGTCATATTCCCTAAAAATACTTATTTTTGCACTACATTTAGCTTTCAATTGCTTTTAGGTATTATCTGCTTAGATCTTCTATTTATGCTTGTCAGCAAGTTCCTTCTCGATTTCATCGATGGAAGGAAGCTTGTTCTTAACCTCATCGGGCATAAGATTGCCTAGATGGTATTCTGAAACACCTATAGGAGTCGTGACAGCACCGACAGAGTATTTAGCCAAAACATTATCCTTGCTCTTGCAGATGAGAAGTCCGATAGTCTTATCGTCTCCTTCCTTCTTCATGATTCCGTCAACGGCTGCGACGTAAGTGGAAAGCTGTCCCATGTCTTCGGGCTTGAACTCCCTCGTCTTCATCTCGATGACGACGAACCTATGGAGCTCGAAGTTGTAGAAAAGCATGTCGATGAACTGCTCAGTCTTGCCTACAACCAATCGATACTCCCTACCAACAAACGAGAATCCAGTACCCAACTCAAGAAGGAATTTTTGGAGGTTGTCCATCAAAGCGTCCTTAAGCTGCTTCTCGTTGTAGGTCTCGGTAAGCGAGAGGAAATCAAATTGATAGGGATCTTTGGTGGCTTCCTGTGCCAAGTCACTTCCAGGCTTAGGTAGAGTCAAAGAGAAATTGGAGATAGCCTTGCCTTCTCTTTCGTACAGGTTAGTATCCAAGAAATTAAGAAGAACGGCTCTCGACCAGTTGTTCTCTTCCGCCTTTTTTATGAAGAAAATCGCCTTGTCTTTATCGCTTCCGCAATAATCGATAATCGTCCTCAAATGGCCCCAAGGAAGTCCGAAAAGGAAGTGTTCCACAAGTTGTGGAATACTTTTTCCTTCGTGGAAAATGTCGTAGAAACGCCACATGTAATGTAGGTTCGTGGGGCTGAAGGACTGAACTCCTGGAATCTTCTTCCTAAGGTCTGTGCTTATGGTCAAGATGACCTGCCTTTTGGACTTCATCTTAGGAAGGATTCCGTCGAGTCTCTCTCCAATCCTCCAATAGAACTTGAGCATCTCGGAATTCACTTGCACCGCTGCTTTGATCTGACTCTTCTTGAAGTCCTTTACCACTTCCTCGATGAAGTCCTTATATTCCTTACTAATCAATTCATCCATATGGTTTATCTCCCCTTTATTAATTCTGAGAGTTACTTCTCAGAATTGGACTTGACCATCCTCAAATATTGGTCAAGAACCATCTTGTCCACGATAGCCTTCAGTCTCTCATATCCGACGGAGCCTTCCTTGAAGATGTTGTCAGTGAACTCCTTAATCTGGGCTTCCTTATCGACATTCACTCCACTGAAAAGTTTACCTTCCATAGAGGAACATCTACCAAAAAGCCAATCCAATGAGAAATTGAAGTAATCGGCGTATCCTAGGAGGATCTTCTTCGGAGGGAAGTTGATGTCCGACTCGTATTTGAACACGGCATTCTGTGCACATCCAAGAATCTTTCCCAGCTTAGCCTGAGATAGGTGTGCTCCCTCTCTGAGTTCCCTAAGTTTTTGCCCGATGGTCTTTTCCATATCTATGCCCCTCCTTATTCATTGAATATAGTATAAAGTATCAAAAGCACTAAAAGCAATACTAAAAAGCACTCAAATATGATATAATGGTGGTAAGTTAAGGAGACTATATGATGCAAGAAAACGAGATCAAGAAATACGAGATGTTCCGACTAGGGCCAGATCCCTACTTCATAGGATACGCGGCCATATTGCTGATACCTGAGATCATCTGCTTATCTTCAGCAACGACTCCATATTTGGAAAACTGCCCTTCTGGCTACTTACCTGCATGGTTCTCACCATGCTCGCTTCTTTGGAGACTGGCATCGCCTACGTGAATCACAAAGCGGATGAAACAAAGGTAAAACTAAATCCAATGTTCATCATAGTCGGAGTTATTGCTTTAATTTATGTTGTTACTTCATCTATCGGCATAGCTCTATATAACGAAACTATTATTCCTATAATTGGTATAACTTTAGGATTTTTGGGTATGGCAATACTAAGTATTCAAAGGAAAAATTGGGTAGCTTTATTTTTTACATCAATAAGTTTGGCTTTTCTTTTATTATCGTCAATCCTTAAATAAAATCATAAATCTTATTAGTATAAAGCCTTTAATAGTGCTAAGTTTTTAGGACTCCTAAGTTTTTTTATCGCTTTAGCTTCTATCTGACGTATTCTTTCCCTTGTAAGCTTAAATTTTCTCCCGACTTCTTCAAGAGTTTTTTCACCCACCCCAAATAATCCAAATCTATCGCAGATAATAGAAAATTCTCTATCTTTAAGGGTGTTTTTTAATATTTTATAAAGGACTTCTCTATTTAGTTTTTCTTGAGCAAATAAGGCAGGATTCGAGTCACCTGGTATGAAGCCAGAAATTAAAAGGTCGTTTTTATCATCGTCATCTATTAGAAATGATGGAGCTGCCCCTTCCTCATAAGGATCGCAGTTTAAAATCTCTTCATCTATTCTCCCATTATAGAATTCTTTATCAACATCAATAAGTTCAGTATCTAGAGATATGAATTTGATTCTAACATTTAGGCATTTTAAGAATTCATCATAGGAAAAACGATCTTTAACTAAGTCATATAACTCATTGCAATTAGGAAGGCATCCATTTTCTTGAATAAATTTGGATTCCTTCCAATTAATATATGAAATCTTTTCATTAATATGAACTGGTAACCTAATCAAAAGGGATTTATCATAAATAGCCCTAGTAATTGCCTGCCTTATCCACCAAATAGCATAGGTAGAGAATTTAATTTTTAATGTGGGATTGAATCTTTGAGCGGCCTTGATGAGACCTAGGTTGCCTTCCTGAATTAAATCTAAAAGTTCCAATGAAGAATAAACGTATTTTTTAGCAACATATGGAACCAATTTTAAATTATGATTAATAAGTTCAGTCAAAGCCTCTTGATCACCATTTTGAATTCTTATTCCTAATTCATACTCTTCCTTCTGGGTAAGCTTCTTGTATAAAGAAATTTGATAGTAATAAGAAAAAAGGTGATCTACCTTCATCAAATCAATTGAACTCTTCTTTTCATTTTTTGAAGTTTCAATTTCAAAAAATTTAACACCTTCGTCAACAATGCCCTGAATAAGACTATCTATATCATCTTCATTATCGATTTCATCTTTTTCAGAATTATCGCTATTAAAAAAAGTATTACCCAAGCTTAGTGATTCAGAATCGGAAGAATCTTCTTCTGAACTTTCAAGATTATCTTTCTCTAAAGGATTAGGAGTACTTTTATCCAAAATAATCTTTTGGCTTTCAATCCAATCTAAAAGAGAATCAATATCCGAATCACTAATATTTAATTGAGCAACTAAAGAATTTACATAAAGCGGTGAAATTCTTCTGTCAGAAGTTAAATTATTAGAAATTTGAATTTGTATATATTCAATATTTGACATTTAGCACTAATACAACGCCTCATTAGTGATTTCGCTAACTAATTTTTTGGTTTCAGCATCTGGGTCCTCATCGAATTTCTTAAGGAACTCGTTAGTAGATTGTAGAAAATCTATAAATCTCTTCGAGGCCACCTAAAACATAAGAATTAAACAAATCATAATTTTCATCAGTTTTAGGATCTCTAAACGCTCTATCTATTTTTTCCTCATCAGTTGCGAATTCATTCGAATAGAGTAAAACTAGCTTATAAATAAATTCCAAAATATCGTATCTAGAAGAAAAAGCGTTTTGAAGAATTGCTCTAGTTTGTTCGCCCTTAGTAACTTGAGCTTTTTTATCAAAAAAACACCCAACGATAGCACAAGCTGCGTACAAATCGACAGTCGTTCTAAAGATTTTAGCTCCACTTTCTTTATCTATAGGAACTTCAGACAACTCTTTTGCCATATCAGCCTGCTTCCCATGAAAATAGTAATCTTCCAAAAAAATTTTTTTCTTTCCCATAAATAACTATGCCTCTTTTGTAATTCGAGATTGCCAAGTGCTTAATTGCTTTATTTCATAAGATTGACCAATCAATCCAGTGAGCTTCTCTCTTAGCTTAGAAGCACCAATATCATTCACGAAAATTATCATTTGGTTTGTTAAAGAAGGCATGTTTTCGCAGAAACTGACATATTGTTTCTCACCAAAATTTGAAACGGGAGCATCCATCACAAGAGGATAAACTTCCTTATTATCAGCTTCAGATTGATAGGTTCCTTTTGAATTTTCGCCGTTTAATTTAACAACCGCTCCAATAAAAGCTAAAGCTAAAACAACTTCTTGTCCTCCAGAAGCAAAAGTTTCTTTGGTGTTACCAGCCTGATCTTTTATTATTAAGCAATAATCAGGATCCAAAGAAAGTTTTACACCATTTTTATTGTCATAAAATTTATTAAATATCTCATTTAGAGCCTGCTCAAGCTGTGATTTTTTATCTTGTTCTCGCTGATCACAAAACTCTTCCAAACTTTCCTTTAAACGAACAGCAAACTTATCATAATTAATTAATTTTTGAACTTTAGCATTATTAATAGATGAATTTTTAATTTTCACTTCAAGCGATTTCTTTTCAGCTAAAAGTTCATTTTTTTTAAC
>ERZ1034969.788-NODE-788-length-16017-cov-5.220085_pt1 | contig 16017 bp, 14 predicted proteins | sample MGYA00520624_ERZ1034969 | MGnify/ENA primary metagenome ERZ1034969 (study PRJEB33766, sample SAMN09781776) | gut metagenome | biome: gut microbiome | host: Homo sapiens | place: Madagascar | study: EMG produced TPA metagenomics assembly of the PRJNA485056 data set...
TGAAGATCATGAACCGTCTGGCTATGTATGAACATGGCGAAGGCAGGAAGTATCTTCCGGTGAGCAGATATTATCGAAGTGATTATATTGGACTTGCACTGATCAGAAACTTTTTTCTGGTAACGATCGGGTATGTATTGGGACTTGCAGGTGTTGCTGCATATTTCAGCGAATATCTTATGGATAATGTGAATAAGATTAATCTGGTCGAGGTTGGGATCTATATCGTCGTCGGCTATCTGATCGTACTTGTCATGTATTCGATACTGACCTACATCCAGTATTCTGTGAAATATTTCCGGGCAAAAAAAAGTGTCAGGGAATATTATCAGGATCTTACAAGACTGGAAAAAATCTACGGGCGGGAGGAAAAAAGAAATCCGGTCCGGAGAAATGCAGGAGGACATAGAAAATGACAGCTTTACTTGAGATCAAACAGAATATCAAAAGATTTTACGGACAATATGAAGTATATATACTGCCGGTTCTGAAGTTTGTTCTGGCATTTGCCTATTTTCTCTGGATCAACAGCAATATGGGCTACATGAAACAGCTGGATAATATTTTTATTGTCCTGATCCTGGCGCTTGTATGTTCGATCCTTCCGGTTTCCGTGATGATGTTTATGGGATTTGTGTTGATGATCGGTCACTGTTATGCAGTCGGGATCGAAACGGCAGGATTTATGCTGCTTCTTATTCTGTTGATGATGATCCTGTTCCTCAGATTCAGCAGGTCACAGAATCTTGCAATGATCCTTACACCACTTTCCTTTGGATTTGGTGTTCCTGCACTTATGCCGATCGGAGCAGGCCTGCTGGGCAGCGCATTGTCAGCGCTTCCGGCCGGATGCGGTGTTGTGATCTATTATTTTATACGGTTTGTACATGCGCAGTCGGCGGCACTCAGTGATCCTGCCGCAGAGATCACAGAAAAACTGAAGCTGATCTCTGACGGACTTGTCCACAACTGGGCAATGTGGATCACGGTGATTGCGTTTGTGGCAGTGGTCCTGTTTGTGAACCTTCTGAGAACACGGGCGTTTGATTATGCATGGAGGATCGCTGTCATTGCCGGCGGCGTGATCTATATCCTGGTTATCCTTGCCGGAGATTTCTGCCTCAGTATTACGGTAGCCATGGTGCCGATGATCCTGTCCACAGTGATCTCCGTACTGGCAGGATTTGTTCTGGAGTTCTTTGTTTTTGGCGGAGATTACAGCAGAACAGAACGTCTGGAATATGAGGATGATGAGTACTATTACTACGTAAAAGCCGTTCCGAAGGCATCGGTCGCCACTTCTGAGAGAAGTATCAAAAAGATCAATGCGGAGCCGGTAAAAGAAGAAAAAAAAGACAGTGTTGTGTCTTTCAGTGATGATGTATTTCCTGAGAAGAAAGAAATGCATACAGTAAAGATGCCGGATATGGTTTCCGAAAATACAGTAAGTGAGAAACCGGAGGGATTGGACAAGATCGATTTCGAAAAACAGCTGGAGGAATCACTGAAGGATCTTTAAACAGGAACGATTGGAATAGCTCAGGAAGAAAGGAGGAGACTTATGCAGAATGTGCTGACAGTTGTGGTCGGATATCTGGGAAAAATTTCCCTTCCGGGATTTGGCGTGATAGATATCATTGAGATCGGACTGATTTCCTTTTTTGTATATCAGTTTATGGCATGGATCAAATTCACACGTGCATATACCCTTCTGAAGGGCATTTTGATCGTCCTTGGATTTATCCTGGTCGCATATATCTTCAAAATGAATACGATCCTCTGGATCTTCCGGAATCTGGCTAATGTGCTGGTGATCGGTGTGATCGTAATCTTTCAGCCGGAGCTGAGGAAGGCCCTGGAGCAGCTGGGACAGAAGAAGTTTGTTTCTAACATTATTCCCTTTGATTCCGGCAGGGAAGTGCAGGAGCGTTTCAATGACAAGACTATCAACGAACTGGTGAAGGCCTGTTTTGATATGGGTGAAGTTAAGACCGGAGCACTGATCGTGATCGAGGAAGAGATCCGGCTTGATGAATATGTGAGAACCGGTATCAATATTGACGGTATCCTTACCAGTCAGCTGCTGATCAATATTTTTGAGCATAATACACCTCTTCATGACGGAGCGGTGATCGTGCGAGGTAACCGCGTGGTAGCAGCAACCTGCTATCTGCCTCTTTCAGATAATATGGAACTGAGCAAACAGCTGGGAACAAGACACAGAGCAGGTGTGGGCATCAGCGAAGCTACGGATTCTCTTACGATCATTGTTTCGGAAGAAACGGGGCAGGTTTCTGTGGCCAGAGGCGGTGAGTTATCCAGAGGGCTTAACAGCAAACAGCTTCGTGAAATACTTGTTTCTGCTCAGAATAAAAAGGTTGTTGACAACGGTAAGCTGAGAAATCTGCTGAAAGGGAGAGTGAAACATGAAGAAAAATCTGACTAAGAACATCCCTTTGAAAATCATGTCGATTATTGTGGGAATCCTGGTGTGGCTGATCGTAGTAAATGTTGATGACCCTATCATTACGAAAGGCTTTGTGATCTCAGATGTGCAGATCATCAACGAAGCTTATGTGGATCAGCTGGGCGAGATGGTCATGCAGGATGATCGTGAAAATTCAGTACGTGTTTATATTACAGGTGAGCGGAAGATAGTCAACCGTCTCACCTCAAGTGATATTAAGGCAGTTGCAGACCTGCAGCAGGCCCAGTCTACCGATACAGATCCTGTAATGATCCCCATTACAGCAACCTGTTCCGGGATACTTCCGGAGAATGTCAGGGTGTCACCGCAGAATCTAAGTGTCCATCTGGAAAAAAAGGTAACCAAGGAATTTGCGATCAATGTTACCAGTGATGACAGCAAGCCTGCACAGGGGCTGGAGGTTGCTTCTCTTACTGCAAATCCGGAAAAAGTCCGTATTACAGGACCGGAATCCCTGGTTGGTAAAATAGATAGTGTGAGTGTGGATGTAAGTTCAAAGCTTGAGGGAATCGACCAGGATACGACGATCACAGGCGCAGAACTGACCATTACAGATAAGAATCAGGATACACTTTCATCAAATTCCATGAGCTATCTGAAATTTGACAACAACGGAAAGGTCAATGTCACGGCAAAGCTCTGGAAGGTGCGTTCTGATATACGGATCAGTGCGGGATATACGGGAGAACCGGCAGAAGGTTATGTTGTGGACAGTGTCACGACAGTACCGGAGACTTTCAGCGTAGCCGGAAGTGAAGAAGCACTGGATAATCTGAAACTTCAGGGAAATACTATTTATCTTGATAATGAGAATGTGGATATTTCAGGAAAGAGCAATGACGTGGAAAAGAAAGTAAACCTGTCAGAGCTTCTTCCGGATGGCCTTAAGCTGACATCTGGATCCAGCACGGACCTCTGGATCACAGTCAATATCCTGCCGGAGGGTAGTAAGATATACAGCTTCCCGACAGAGGATATCAAAGTAAAAGGTCTGCCTGATGATCTGCAGCTGGCATTTGAAGTTGCAGATATTGAGCTAAAGGTGCAGGCGGAAGACGAAGATCTTTCCAAATTCGATCTGAAGTCGGTAGGAGCAGTACTTTCCATGGATGACTGGGAGGAGGGCAGCTACGAAGTACCGATCAAAATCAGTCTTCCGGAAGGCTACAAACTGCTGGAGGATGTAACTGCGGAGATCAAAATCTCTAAGGTTTCCAATGTAGACAGCAGCAATCAGTAAAAGACCATAGCTTTGGACAAGGTTTGAAGGATAAGTAATATAAAGGGAGACAGCAGCAATGTTAAGTTATAAGGTAACGGTCAGGAACCCGTCAGGGCTTCATCTTCGTCCCGCAGGGCTTTTATGCGGCGAGGCAATAAAATACAAATCGTCCATAACATTTCAGTATGCCGGAGGTACAGCGAATGCCAAAAGTGTTCTGAGTGTTCTGGGGGCCTGTGTAAAAAACGGGGATGAGATCACACTGGTCTGCGAGGGTGAGGATGAACAGGCTGCGATAGATGCACTTGTGGCTCTTATCGAAGGCGGACTGGGCGAATGATACGTAACAGATACAGTAATTATTTACAGCAGCATGATCAGGAGGGATTATTGTGAAGAGAAGAGTTGTGGCAATTTTTCTTAGTCTGACATTATGCATGGGCGGAACTCTGGAAGCCGGCGCTGCGGCTTTGGGAAGTACAGACGTGCAGATGGCAGCGGAGACAGCCGGCGATCCGGCTGAGGATGTATTCAGTGATGAAGAGGGAACGACTGTACAGCAGCCGAAGACAGAAGCGGATCAGACAGGTAGTACTGACAGTTCAGAAGAAACACCGGCTGAACCGGAGAATCCGGCAGAGACACCGGATGTTATAGAAACACCGGAGATTACAGAAACACCGGAAACTACAGAGACACCGGAGGTTACAGAAGCACCGGATGCGACACCGGAGGACAGTACAGATCCGGGTGATGATTTCAGTGCAGGTGATGCACGGGAACTGGATGCACCGGCAACAGATACCGCAGTACAGAACAAAGTAGAGAACAACAAGGCAGAGGAAACTTTTGCTACCGGAGCATCACTGGTAAACGGTGTAGTCGTTGCAAAGACAAGTGACTGGGTTTCTGCAAACGGTTTTTACAGACTCCGCAAAAAGAAGGTTGCTGCATCTGCAGCCCCGGAGGGAAAAGCTTCTGAGGATCCGGCAGAAAGCAGCGAAGAAGAGCAGAAAACAGTTGATGAAACAGCTGTAGCAGCACAGGAAGTACAGCAGACTGAAGCGCTTCAGGAAGGTGCAGCAGAGAGTGAGCAGGCTCAGGCAATCCAGAATGAGTCAGCAGAAGGAGAGCAGGAGACTGCAGCCGAGGAAGGTGCAGCAGAAGAAGTTTCTACAGAGGAAGTATCCGCAGCAGAAGCTTCTACAGAGACAGCATCCACAGAGACAGCACCCGCAGAGACAGCACCCGCAGAAACAGAAGCTGCAGCCGAAACATCAGAGAGCGTAGATAACGCAGAGACTCTTGCCATGGATGAGGGGAATGCTTCTCTGGCATCAGAAACAGGTTCCATCGAAGACAATTATTTTACTGCACAGGATGGCCTTCTTAAGATCGATACCAACGGACATGTGGGATATTATCTTTTTAATGAAGACGGATATCTGGTAACCGGCCGTATGACCCGTGAGCCGGGTGCAGCAGGTTATACCGGAACACAGAAGACAGAATGGTATTTCCTTGAAAGCTCCAAAGCTTCCCTGTATTCGGATTCCACCGGAAAAGCGATCACACCGTGGACATCCAATCTTGGTCAGCAGAAGAGAAATTACTGGTTATGGACAGGAACTATTTTCCGCTATTATAATTCTCAGGGTGATTACAAATCCATAGAGGCTCAGAACCTTGCAGGCAAGATCAAGAAGATCGGAAATGCTTATTATACATTGATGCGTAACGGAAAACCGCGAACAGGGATCCTGAAGCTGACAACCGGTTCCACAACATATCAGTATTACTTCCAGCCGGCATCAAAGGAAGGAGAGATCCCAGGAAAGCTCTTTTATGGCGGATGGACATATGTTTTAAACAGCAAAAATCAGAAACGTTTTATCTATTGTAGCCCGAAGGCTGCCACACGTGGACAGATCATGAAACATGGAGTTTATGTATCACCTGTAATGTCCAAGAAATATCGGTACATGCTGAATGCCAGCGGCTATGTTATGACGAATACAATGGCGAAGGCGCAGAATAACGCATATTATATTACAGACAGCAAGGGCCGCGTCATTACAAAAAAACTTGTGAAGTATAAAGGCAGCAGATATTATTTCGGAGACAATGGTAAGAGAGTTTCCTGGAAGAACTGCTGGCATGGCTGCCCGGGTGCATCCAACAAGATTTATTATTTCGGAGGTACAGCAGGAAAGATTGTTGAAAAATATGGCTGGCAGAAGGTGACCGATGCAAAAGGCCAGTTCTTCGGATAGTTTTATTTCGACAAAAATGGAAATCATTATAAGAGCCAGATGATAACAAACAAGTCCTCCAAAAAGAGCTATTATTTCAACAGCACAGGACAGCTTGCAACCGGAAAGACCAAGATCGGCAAAAAATATTATTTCTTTGCAACATCAGATGCTAATGCGCGCAGAGGCTGGATGTACAAGAGTACATTGATCCGTTACCAGAATAAGTGGTATTATGCAGGCGGCAACGGCGTTCTGAAAAAATCAGGCTGGCAGAAGGTCGGTAAATACTGGTACTATCTGCAGAACTATACCGTTGTGACAAATAAATCCATGAAGCGTGGTTCCGTAAATGGTTATCTGGACAGCCAGGGACGTTTTTCCACCGGCTGGGTGATCGTCAGCGATTACTATGATCAGGTCAAATATATCGATCCGAACAGCGGTTCCAAGTATCTGACCAATACAAGCAGATGGATCAATGGAAAACTGTATTACTTTGATAAGAACGGTTACCGCCGCAATGATGTTTCAAATATTTACGGAGGACCATATTACCTGGAGGTTGATAAGACCAACGGTGTTATGACTGTATACACAAACAGCAGCAAGACGATTCCGGTTAAGACAATCCGTGTTTCTGTAGGTCTTTCCGGAACACCTACATGGGATGGTACATACAGACTGAGCCGCAGTCTGAGATGGCAGCCACTGATGGGACCGTCCTGGGGACAGTACGGAACACATGTTGACGGATGCGGACAGGGAGGAATCTTTATCCATTCCGTAGCCGGATCGACCAGGAGTGTTTACAATCTTCCGGCAGGTGAGTACCTGAAGCTTGGTCAGCCTGCATCTCACGGATGCATCCGTACCTGTGTGGCTGATGCGAAGTGGGTATATGAGAACTGTAACGGTTCTACGATCCACATTTACAGCAGCGGAAATTACGTTAATAATGAATCCTTCAAGGGACCATTAGGCCGCAGACCGCTGGCAACTTTCCGTGGAGCCGGAAACTTTGATCCTACAGACCCGGAAGTTCCGTGATCTTTACCGAACAGTACCAGAAAGAAATATATAGAATAACAGAAGACCGATGTTCAGCTGTATGGAGCTGACATCGGTCTTTTTCCATATATGGCTTTACTTTCCATTTTTCCATATGTATAATAAAAGTTGTGCAAAAATAAACAACATACTTTATGGAAGGAAACTAAAATGAAAAACTGGAAGAAATGGCTGGTGGCAGGTTGCATGGCAGCACTGCTGGGAATCGGAACAATGGGAACTACAGCGATGGCCATGGGCGGTGGAGGTGTAGACCGAAGCGAGGCAGTTGCTGAGGAAGAAAAAGTCCCCAGCGGGAAGGCAACACAGAATTCCAGGGTAAGTTCAAAGGCCTGGAAGAAGATCAATGGTGTCTGCTATAACGGAAGTGGCCAGAAGCTGGAAGGTGCTGTCACACGTGGAATCGATGTTTCCGAGTGGCAGGATACTATCAACTGGAGCCAGGTCAAAAAGTCCAATGTAGATTTTGCCTTTGTCAGGGTTTCCTATGGCCTGAATCATCTGGATAAGACATATGATTACAACATGAAGCAGGCTGAGAAGGCAGGGGTTCCGACAGGAACCTATGTGTACAGCCTTGCACTGAACACACAGCAGGCACTGAAGGAAGCGCAGCTCGCCATCCGTAAAATAGATGGATACAAAGTATCCTATCCGGTGGTTTATGATATTGAATATGATCAGATGCGCAATCTTTCCGCATCACAGATCGCAGATTTGGCAAAGACTTTCTGCAATGAGATAAAAAAAGCCGGATATCATCCAATGATCTACTGCAATACAGACTGGTATGACAACAAGCTTGACTGGAGTAAGATGACAGGTTATGATGTATGGCTTGCGCGGTATGGTGATACGATCCCGGCTCCTGACAAGAAAAAGTACAAATATACCATCTGGCAGTCCACCGATGGTGACGGTGGCGGATATCTGAATACCACCAAGGGTCTGGTTGCGGGAATTCCGTCTTATTCTACTGTAGATATTGACTTCGGTTATGTTGATTATACCAAGATCATCACACCCAGATGGCATGCACAGACCGGATACAAAGCATCCACCAGACCGGATACCAGTAACTATAAAGGAAAAACCGGCTGGGCAACAGAGAACGGAAAGAAATTTTATTATGTCAATGGTGTCAAAAAATACGGCTGGGTTCAGGTGAAGAATAAGAAATATTATATCCATAAGACTGCAGGAATGTGCCGTTCAAAGCTGATCAGGGACTCCAAGAACGTTTCCAGATATGTAGACAAAAATGGAGTCCTTGTGAAAAATACCTGGATTACCTATAAGGAGAAAAAATATTATTTTGACAAAAACGGACATGCATTAAAGGGCATGAAAAAGGTGGGAAAGAACTATTATTATTTTCAGGCCAAATATGGATACATGATGAGACACGTGCGGTATATGAACAGCAGGAATGATGTATATTATTTTGGCGGTGACGGTGTTATGGTCAAAAATGTATTCTATACATGGAGCGGAAACGATGAAAGCCATACCTATTATTTTGGCTCCAATGGAAAGATGCAGAGAGGTTGGCTCAAACTGGACGGAAAGAGATATTATTTTGATCCGGAAACAGGAATCATGTACAAAAACTGCACAATTAAGAAAAACGGAAAGAGCTATACATTCGATGAAGATGGTGTATACACAACTGTATCCGCAGCAAATAAGAAAAAATAAAAAAATGCCGGCAGCGAACGTAAAGCTGCCGGCATTTTTATGTTCATAAGGTATAAACAAGGATTCCCAGGATGATGATCAGATTTCCGATGATCTTTCCGCGGGAAATTTTTTCTTTCAGGATCTGCCAGGAAAACAGCAGGACAAAAACATAGGCGGCAGTATCGATCACCGGCCCGAATTTCATATCCACTTTGGTGTAGCACCAGGTATTCAGGAGCAGCACTCCGAAAAAGATACCATAGGCCAGGATCACCCGCCAGTTCAGATATTCCCGGAGGGGATTTTTGTATTCCATATTGGCACTCTGCTTCAGAAGTACCTGGGAAATTGCCGAAAAAAAGGTTCCGGCCAGCATGATCAGCATAAATGTTCTATTCATATCTCTGCACCATCCAGACTCCGATCAGAACGATCAGGATGCCGATGATGTTCTGAAGCGAAAGATTTTCGTGAAAAATGATCACAGCCCATACCTGGGACCACAGAAGATAGACACTTTTGTTGGCGTAGGCCGTGGAAAGAGAAAATTTTTTGATCACCTGCTGCCATGCAATGGCGTAGATTCCACAGTTTGCGATCATAAGAAAAAGAAATACATAGAGAAGAGGACTATGAAGCCCTTCTTTATTATAATAAACCGATGCAAGCTTGGAAAAAACGCTGGTAAGAGAAAACAGCAGGATATTCAGATGAAGCTGAATATAATCTTTGATTTTTGTCATGTTTCCTCCATATCATAAATGTGATTATCATAGACTGATAATCAATATATATCATCCGGCAGGTTTATGCAAGAAAATGTTTGAACAATGTAACGGTTTACAACAGGAAATGAAAATGATAAGATTAAACGATAAGTGTCAATTGATACAAAAGAGAGGAAAAACGATATGTGTTTATATTCAGTGGTTGTTCCTGTATACAATTCAGAACATACGCTGCAGGAACTGTACACTCGTCTGGAAAAAGTATTCCGGGAAACGATAAAAGAAGAATTTGAACTGATCCTTGTAGATGACGGGTCCAAAGACCGGTCTTTTGCGGTTATGCAAGAACTCCGGGAAAAAGATTCCCGTGTCAAGATCATCCAGATGGCAAGGAACTTCGGACAGCATCCTGCGCTTCTGTGCGGATTTGCCCACACAAAGGGAGAGTTCATCGTAACTATGGATGATGACCTTCAGCATCAGCCCGAGGAGCTCCCCAAAATGATCAATGTAATGAAGGAACGTGACGATGTGGATGTGATCATCGCAAGTTATGAAGGACGTAAGCATAATCTGATCCGGAAGCTGGGCACAAAGCTGTCTGTATGGGCAACTTCCAAAATGCTCGGCAAGGATCCGAACCTTCAGATCACCAGTTATCGACTGATACGTCGGTTTCTGGTGGAAGCCATGCTGAAAACCAATACATATCTTCCGCAGATCGGAAATCTTCTGGTTTTAAGCTCCAACCGTATCATCAATGTTCCGGTGCAGCATGCAGCGCGTGCATATGGAAAGAGCGGATATTCTTTTCGCCGCCTTGTGAAGGATCTCATCTATGATATTACTGCCCATACGGCATTTCCGCTGCTTATGGTGCGAAACATCGGCATTGCCAGTTTTCTGGTAAGCTTTTTGCTGGGGATTTATTATCTGGTGAGATATTTTCTGTGTGGGATCTCAGTGGAAGGCTGGACATCCCTGATGCTTGTGATGCTGGCATTTTTCGGACTGACATTACTTTCAATCGGGATCATCGGTATTTATCTCATGAATATTCTCAATGAGGCCAAAAAGATGCCGCACTATGTGATCCGTCAGGAGGAGACAGACTGATGAAAAAAGAGATCGGCGGCTATCTGGAACTGGAAGAACCGGCGGGACAGGAATACTATCCTGATCTCTGCGGCGTGAATCTCGGAAGAACAGCGCTTCTGTGGCTGATGGAAGCACGTAAGTGCAGAAAGATCTACCTGCCATTTTTTCTCTGTGATTCCGTAACCGGTGCCTGTGAGAGATCCGGGGCAGAAATCGAATTTTATCATATGGATGAAGGTCTGCATCCGGTCCTTGAGGAGAGAACACTTTCGGAAGGAGAATATCTGTACCTGGTAAACTATTATGGCCAGCTTACCGATGATAAGATCCGGAAATATAAAAAAATCTATGGAAATATCATTGTGGATCATACGCATGCATTTTTTCAGAAACCGCTGCCTGGCGTGGACACTCTGTACTCCTGCAGAAAATTTCTCGGAGTCAGTGACGGAGCATATCTGTCTACCGATGCGGAACTGGAACCGGAAAAGAAGCCTCTGGACCATTCCATGGGAAGAATGGAGCATATTCTGGGACGTTATGAATATGATGCCGGAACCTTCTATCAGAAAATGCTGGATAATGCAGCAAATTATCATGAGATGGAGATCCGCCGAATGTCCCGTCTGACCGGAAACCTCCTCAGGACTATGGATTATTCCGGTATCAAAACAAGAAGAGAACAGAACTACCGTCTGCTGTCGCAGCTTCTTCCTTCAAGGAATGCTTTTACAGGGGAGGTGCCGGAGGGACCGTTTGCCTATCCGTATTATCATAAGAACGGATTAGAGCTTCGACGCTGGCTGGCAGGCCGGAAGATTTTTGTGCCGACAAACTGGCGTAATATCCTGGAAGAATTTGACAGGGATACCATGGAATATGACTGGGCTGCCAATGTGCTGCCGCTTCCCTGTGACCAGAGATACGGGGCAGAAGAAATGCAGTATATCGCGGATTCCATAAGAGAATGGGAGGAAACGGAATCATGAAACACAGATTGCTGATACTGGGAACGTTGGGAGAATTTGAGCAGCTGGTGCAGAAGGCCCGCGAAAAAGGATACTACACCATTGTCTGCGACGGATATCCGGATGGTCCGGCAAGAAAATTTGCAGATGAGGCATTTCAGATCCCGGTAACAGATACGGAACGGATCGCTTGTCTCTGCCGAGAAAAAGAGATTGATGGGATCCTCACATCCTTTTCCGACCTTCTTCTGGAATGTATGGTAAAGATCGCGGACCGGGCAGGAATCCCCTGTTATCTGAAACCGGAGCAGCTTCCCTGGTATCGTGATAAATCAGCGACCAGAGCACTGCTTACTGAACTGGGACTTCCCACTCCGGGCTTTCGAAAAATCCCGATCGCATATTTTAAAGACAGGTCCAAAAGAACTCAGCTGCAAGAGCTGCTTGAGGGACTTCGTTATCCGGTGGTCAGCAAGCCACTGGATAAATATGGCTCCCGCGGGATCTATATATCCGAAGATCTGGAGGAGCTGATAAACGGGGCAGAAAAAACCGCAGGATTTTCTGATATGCCGGAGATTTTGGTGGAAGAATATAACGATGGCTATGAATTCAATATGATGACCTGGGTGCGGCATGGAAAAGTCCATGTGATCAGTATTGCAGACCGTGAAAAGACATTTGTTGCCAAAGGTGAGATCCCCATCAGCACAAGAAATGTGTATCCTTCCAGATTATTGTCAAAAGTTGAAAAGCCTGCCACAGAACTTCTTCAGGCATATGCGGACAGAACCGGCCAGAAAGACGGAGCCCTTTCCATGCAGTTTTTCTGGAAGCCGGGAGAAGGTATCCAGGTCTGCGAGATCGCCGCACGATTTTTCGGATATGAGCATGAACTGACCGATATGGTCTATGGATTTAATATGGAAGAGCTTCTTCTTGCATCTCTCTATGATCCGGATAAACTGGAAAAAATGCTTGCAGAACACGATGTTCATAAACCACAGTGTTGTGGAGCTGTCATTTATTTTCAGGGAAGGCTTCTTACCATCGGAGATCAGTCTGCGGCAGTTCGGTTGGGAGAGAAAGAACAGGTGGAAAAGCCCTGGATCTTTTATCAGGAAGGAGAGAAGGTCATTGAGCATGGTCCTAATCCGTATCTGGCATTATATTATGTAAAAACAGAGAATCGTAAGGAAATGGATCTTCTCACAGAGGAATTTTATGAGAAAATGCATATTCTGGACCCCAACGGCCAGGAGGTGGCATACCATAATCAGATCCCGGATTATGCACCGGCAGAAAAATAGGCATTGAATTTACAACATGAGTGTGAGAAAATGGAATGTACAGTTAATGTAGAAAAACCATGAAGAATGAGAAATAAAGAGGAAATACATGATTGATTTTAACAGACCTGCGTTTACAGGTAAGGAATTTGAGTACATCCGTGACGCAGTAGAACGGGGAATGCTCTGCGGCGACGGGATCTACACGAAGAAATGTTCTGCATGGATGGAAGAGCGCTTTCATGTGGGCCATGTGATGCTGACAACCTCCTGTACCCATGCACTGGAGATGGCTGCTTTTCTGGCAGATATCCAGCCTGGCGATGAGGTGATCATGCCGTCTTATACTTTTGTATCAACGGCAGATGCATTTGTGCTTCGCGGTGCAAGAATCGTATTTGTGGATATCCGGCCGGATACCATGAATATTGACGAGAAGCTGATCGAACAGGCGATCACAGATAAGACCCGCGCGATCGTTCCGGTCCATTATGCAGGAGTAGCCTGCGAGATGGACACGATCATGGAGATTGCCAGAAGGCATGATCTGAAGGTAGTGGAAGACGCGGCCCAGGGTGTGGATGCCTACTATAAGGGAAAAGCCCTTGGTACCATCGGAGATTTTGGCTGCTACAGCTTCCATGAGACTAAGAACTATACCATGGGAGAGGGCGGTGCGATCCTGTTCAACGGGGAGCAGTACTTGGAGAAGGCAGAAATCCTGAGAGAAAAAGGAACGGACCGCAGTAAGTTTTTCCGTGGTCAGGTAGATAAATACCGCTGGATGGATTATGGATCATCCTATCTTCCGAGCGAATTGAATGCGGCATATCTTTATGCCCAGCTGGAGCAGCATAAGAAGATCAGCGATAAGCGGATGCAGATCTACGATTTTTACAATGAGAACCTCAGGTTTCTGGCGGAAGAAGGAAAGATCCAGCAGCCTTATGTACCGGAAGAATGCACACATAATGCACATATGTACTACATTAAGGTACATGATATCCAGGTACGCACAAGGCTTCTGAAATATCTCCGTGAAAAGAATATCTGCAGTGTGTTCCATTATGTACCCCTTCATTCCGCACCGGCAGGAAAAAAATTCGGAAGATTTTCCGGAGAAGATGTTTATACTACAAAAGAAAGCGAGCGTCTTATGCGACTGCCTATGTTCTATAATCTGGATATGGAGGATGCGAAGAGAGTTGTGGATGCTATTGCTTCCTTTGACGGGTTTTAACAGAAGAAGGGGAGAGCTATGAAAAAAATAAAAAAATTACCGGCAGTTTTCGCATCAGTCAGTGTGGCGCTGATGCTGCCGTTGCAGACCATGGCTGCCGTGGACCTGAATGCGAAATATGATATCAGCACCAACCAGATCCAGGGATGGCCGGCAGGACCGGATATTACCTCAGATACCGGTATCCTGATGGATGCAGCCACAGGAGTTGTTCTTTATAACAAGGGCGGAGATGAGCAGAGATATCCGGCCAGCATTACCAAGATCATGACCTTGCTGGTGGCAGTGGAGAACTCCACCATGGATGAGAAGGTTACCTTTACAGAGACCGGGGTGCGTAATGTTACGGCAGATTCCAGTAATATCGGCACAAAGGTGGGCGAAGTCCTGACTATGGAGGATTGTCTTTATGCTCTGATCATCCAGTCTGCCAATGACGTTGCGGCACAGATCGCAGAGCATATCGGCGGGACAGAGCAGGCATTTATCGATATGATGAACCAGCGCGCCAGTGAGATCGGATGTACCAATACACATTTTGCAAATTCCAGCGGACTTCCGGATGATAATCATTATTCTTCAGCACGGGATATGGCGCTGATCTTCAGAGAAGGACTGAAAAATGAAACATTCCGTACGGTTGTGGGCACACCGGACTATATCATCCAGCCTACAAATATGAACAGCCAGCAGAGGATCCTGCATACCCATCATCCTATGTTTGCGCCGGAAAGCGGATTTTACTACGAAGGCTGCATTGGCGGAAAAACCGGAACTACCGTTGCGGCAGGGCATACACTTGTCACAGGAGTGACCAGAGATAATACCACATATATTGCAGTGACCATGCGTGGAACAGAGCTTTCCAATTCCTGTATGGACAGTACGGCTATGTTCAATTACGCATTTGAGAATTTCACAAAAACAGAAGTAAATGGCGGCTATGTATTCCTTCCAAAAGGGGTGGAGCTGAATTCCCTTACCGAGAAGTCAGAGAATACCAACGGGAAAACAGAAACCGGTTACTATTTCGGAGATTATCTGATCGGTACTGCAAGTGTTGCACAGGCAACCGATACACCTGTACCGGAACCGACCGCTGCAGCAGAAGACAGCCAGGAAGCGGACATTTCCGGATCGGAAGCTTCCACAGAAGCAGCAGAGAAAGATGACAGCAAAACAACAGAGAAGAGTACAGTCGGAGAGGACACCAGCGAAAAAAAGAGCATTCCTGCCCTGCGTAAGATCCTTCTTATGCTCATGGCAGTGATGATCCTGATCCTGATTTCCCTTCTTGCGGCTCTTAGAATAAAAGAAAAGAAACATCACAAATAAATCAAAACAGAAAAGGAGAACAAAAAAATGGGAAAAATAAAAGTAACACAGTGCGGAGATATTGAAGGATTGAAAGTGATCGAGCCAACTGTATTTGGTGATTCCAGAGGATATTTCATGGAAACGTACAATTATAACGATTTCAAGGAAGCAGGCATTGATGTGGAATTCGTTCAGGATAATCAGTCCAGCTCCCGTTACGGTGTTCTCCGCGGACTTCATTTCCAGATCAGCTATCCCCAGGATAAACTGGTACGTGTGGTAAACGGAGAAGTGTTTGATGTTGCGGTTGACCTTCGTGAAGGGTCCAAGACTTTTGGAAAATGGTATGGCGTAGTCCTTTCCGCAGAAAACAAGAAACAGTTCTTTATCCCGAAGGGATTTGCTCATGGCTTCCTGGTACTTTCCGAGAATGCAGAGTTCACCTACAAGTGTTCTGATTTCTATCATCCAAACGATGAGGGCGGACTGATCTGGAATGACAAGGACATTAACGTTGAGTGGCCGATCCCGGAAGGCATGGAGCTTATTTTCTCCGACAAGGACCAGAAGTGGGGAAGCTTCGAGGAATATAAGAATCGATAAGGAATTGCAGAATGAAGAAAATATTAGCTTTGCCGGCGGAGCTGTATCAGAACCGTAAGCT
>ERZ1034969.793-NODE-793-length-15950-cov-5.991507_pt1 | contig 15950 bp, 11 predicted proteins | sample MGYA00520624_ERZ1034969 | MGnify/ENA primary metagenome ERZ1034969 (study PRJEB33766, sample SAMN09781776) | gut metagenome | biome: gut microbiome | host: Homo sapiens | place: Madagascar | study: EMG produced TPA metagenomics assembly of the PRJNA485056 data set...
CGTTGCCAAAATGCTCGATAATGTCGGGTTGCGGTACCCGCATCGTACTTCGGGGGCAAAAGCCCCTCGCACTCTGCGACCGCTGCCCCTGCTTCGGTTCGCACCTCGCTCGCCGTATCGGCACTTAGAATTATGCGGTATTGCCTTAGAAATATGAGTTCCTGTTTCAGCTGGGAAACCGGCTGTTCCAGGCCTTGCCGATTGCTGCAAAGTACTTACGATTGAAGATACGTCACGCCTATGCTCTTGCTAAGTTCAACGGCAGAAATGCCGCGTTTTGTCGCTCATGACCAAATAGAATGCCAGAAACCACTTTGTCAGCGGAATATGACTGCGATGCAGAATTGTTCCGGCTGTCACACTGACTTGCTTGTGGCAATGACTACATTCATATTTTCCATCCGCGAGCAGCCAACCGTGCATTCCTTTGCAGGATGGGCATACAAAGCCGTTTGGCCAGCGTTTTTTCGCAAGATATTCGTGGCAGGCTTTTTCGCTACTGAACTTGGCTATGAACGCCGCAAAAGTTAGTTTGTTTTTGAGCGGCATAATGTAATTCCTCCGTTTTCACGGTTCCTGATTACATTCTACCACTTTAGCAGTCCCATTGTCCGGCCTTTAAGCAACCTGACTTAAAGGGATAACCACAGTTTGAGGTCTTCCGTATTGTTGGATCAATTTCGTCCATGCAGTAAAAGCGGCATCCATAAAATCATCCGGATGGCAGGAATAGTAGGCCAGCTTCTTGCCGGAGACGCGGTCGGCAAACAGCACATACATTCTGTAGTAACAATATTCGCCTTTTGTTGTGCTTCTTTTGGGTAAAATTTCTTTACACCTTCAGCATTCTGTATCCAATGCTGATATGCGTCTGGATATACTGCGGTGAATCCGGCTCGGATTCCAGCTTTTTACGCAGCGTAGCCATAAAAACACGCAGCGAGGCCACGTCATTGTCCCAGGAGCTGCCCCAGACTTCGTGGGTGATATAGGTATGGGTCAACACTTTGCCGCAATTCTTGGCCATGACGCAGAGCAGCCTGTATTCGATGGGCGTCAGGTGCAGTTCCTGTCCTTTCAATGTGGCACAGCCCGCTGCAAAATCAATTTGCAAATCACCGTTGGTAAAAATAGAACCACCGGCGGCGTTTTGCAGCATCGAGATGCGGCGGAACGTTACCCGCAGCCGCGCCAGCAGCTCTTCTACCGAGAACGGCTTCGTCAGGTAGTCATCAGCACCGCTGTCCAAGGCTTCGATTTTATCGCTGTCCTCGCTGCGGGCGCTGATAACGATGATGGGCATAGCAGACCAACTGCGAATACGGCGAATCACCTCGATGCCGTCCAAATCAGGCAGACCAAGATCCAGCAGCATCACATCCGGTGCATTGATTGTTGCCTGTTGGAGCGCTTCTGAGGCAGTAGCCGCTGCAATGTACTTGTAATCCTGCGTTTTCAGTGTTGTAGTAATCAGGTTGCGGATGGGCGCATCGTCCTCCACAACCAGAATCAAGGGTTTATTCATGCAAAGAAACCTCCCCAAGGGGCAGTGTAAAAGTAAAGATGCAGCCGTGCGGCTTGTTGTCGGACAGTGTAATGGTGCCACCGTGGGCTGCGATGATCGTGCGGCAAAGAGCCAATCCCAGCCCAAGGCTGCGGCGGCTGTCCGAGATTCGATTTTCCCCGGTGAAGAACATCTCAAACACTTTTTCTTTTGCTCCATCCGGGATGCCGGAGCCGTCATCGCTCACCTGAATTACGGCATTTTCTCCCTGCGCCGCAGCGGAAAGGATGATATGCGACCCTGCGGGCGTGTATTTGATGGCATTATCCATCAGATTGATTAGGACCTGTACAATCAGCTTGGCATCCATGCGTGCCAACAGCAGATCATCGTCCATCTGAACAGTAATCGTGTGCTGCCCACTGTGCCGGTTGGTATGGCGCAGAGCTTCTTCAAACACTTCACTTACTAACTCTGTAGAGATGGACAGATTCATCCGTCCATCCTCAATGCGGGAGATGGAAAGAATGTTCTCCACCAGATTGATCAGCCACATAGAGTCGTCGTAGATGTCCAGAAATGTTTGCTTGCGGGTGGGGTTGTCCATCTTCTCATAGTTGCTGATGAGGTTGGAGGCATTGCCGGAAATAGATGTCAGCGGGGTACGCAGGTCGTGGGAAATCGTGCGCAGCAAATCGGCGCGCAGCTGTTCATTCTTGGCGCGGACGGCAGCGCGCTCTTTCTCTTCGGCATTGCGGATGTTCTGAATCGCCAATGTGACCGTAATGATGGAAACGATCAGCATAATGGCAAAAGTGACAGGGTAGCCGCGCTCGTATGCGTGCAGTGTCAGGCGGGGCTCTGTAAAGCAAAAATTGAAAAGAAGCACGCTGGAAAACGAGCTTAAAAAGCCGCAGAAATAGCTTTTGGTAAAAAGCGAGGTCAGCAAAGCCCCTAAAATATAGACCGATATGATATTGCGGGTAAAAGAGAAATGCCAGAAAATATTGCCGATGCCGGTTGCTGCGGCCAGAATCAGTACTGTGATCAAAAGATCCTTTGCCTGTCGGACGGCTTGCTCTTTCACTTTATCGGGAGATGGCTTTTTAATATTCACAGTAAATTCTCCCTTCTGGATGGTATCATATCATATTTTTGGCGATCTTACCAGCGCCGAAAGCCTTCACGCCGCTCAAATTGTGCGCGGCGAACGCTGCGCCAGAACGCATCGCATCGGGCAGCGATAAGAACAAGAAAAAATCCTGCGGCTAAAAACAGTAAAATCAGCAGTGCTGTTCTCAAATGAACCACTTTCCTTGCAAACGATCAGATATGAAAGCACCGGCTCAGGGCCTTGCCCTCGCCCAGCACCAGCAATGTGCCGTCACCGGGCAGAACCGTATCCGAGTCAATGTTTACATCAGCGATTCCATTGCGCTTGATGCCCAGGATGTTGATGCTGTATTTCTTGCGGATATTGATGTCACCGACGGTCTTTCCGATCCATGTGGACGGCACAGATACTTCCAGAATGGCATGGTCGTGATCCAGTTCAATATAATCCAGCACATGGTCGGACCCGTAGCGGATCGCCGCCCATTTGGCCAGCTGCTTTTCCGGGTAAAGCACCTCATCCGCACCGTTGCGCAGCAGAAATTTAGCCTGCACATCCCGTTCCGCACGGGAAACGACCATTTTTGCTCCCAGCTCTTTCAGCAGGGAAGTGGTTTCCAGCGAGCTTTGAAAGTTTCCGCTGATTGCTACCATGCAGACATCAAAATTGCGGACGCCCAATGCCTCCAAGAATTCCGCGTTGGTGCTGTCACCGATTTGGGCGTTGGTCACGATGTTCAGCACAGCATTGACGCGCTCCTCGTTTTCGTCCACCGCCATGACTTCATGGCCGAGTTTGTTCAGTTCTTCTGCGATATGGCGGCCAAATCGACCCAACCCAATCAGTAAAATAGATTTCATGGTATATACCTTTCTTTATCCCACGGTTATCCGTTCCTGTGGCAGCCGCGCTATGCTGCATTTGCTGCCGGAGAGTGCTGCATAGATCATGGTCAGTCCGCCGACACGCCCGATGAACATCAAAAAGATTAAAATCCCCTGCGAGACGATTCCCAGATGCGGTGTCAATCCCAGAGACAGCCCTACGGTAGCAATGGCAGAGGTCGTTTCAAACAGGCATTCGGACAGCGGCAGCGTCTCCACCGTGCTGATGACAAACGCTCCCGTCAGCGAAAGGACGAGATACAGTGTAAAAATAGCTGCGGCATCATAGACCGCTTTTTCTTCCATCCGCCGCCCGAACATTTCGGGGCTTTTCTGCCTGCGGAATACAGCAAACGCATTGGCGACAAGCACTGCCGCCGTTGTTGTCTTGATACCGCCCGCAGTTGAACCCGGTGAGCCGCCGATGAACATCAGCAGAATGGTAAGGCCGCGCCCGCTGCTGGACAGTGACGTGTAGTCTGCCGTATTGAATCCCGCTGTTCGGGGCGTTACGGACTGGAACAGCGAGAGCAGCAGCCGCTCCCGCAGTGTGCCGCCTTTGAACTCAAAGCAGAAAAAGTATAGCGTTGGCAGTAAAATCAAGAGCGCTGTTGCCGTCAGAATAACTTTGCTTTGCAGCCGATAGCGATGAAAGTGAAGCCGATTGGTCCGCACGTCATCCCATGTCAGAAAGCCAATGCCGCCTACAACAATCAGGGCGGAAATCGTCAGGTTAATGGCCGGGTCTGCGCGATATGCGGTCAGCGAGACAAAAGGCGTGTCGGGGGTACCCATTAAATCAAAGCCCGCATTGCAGAAAGCGGAAACGGAATGAAAAACGGCTTTCCATATCCCGGAAGCACCGAAATCCCGGCAGAAAACCGGGAGCATACAAAGCGCGCCGACCCCCTCGATCACCAGGGATGTTCGGATCACAAAGCCTGTCAGCCGCACAATGCCGCCGACTTTTGGAGCAGATATGGCCTCCTGCATCCGCCCACGCTGTGACAGTGAAATGCGCCGACCGGATAAAAGCGAGAAAGACGCGCCAACTGTGATCACACCCAGGCCGCCGATTTGAATCAGCACCATGAGAACAGCCTGACCAAATGCCGACCAGTGAGAAGCCGTATCCCGCACAACCAGCCCTGTGACACAGACGGCGGAGGTTGCCGTAAACAGTGCCTCATGGAAAGGGGTAACCATACGCTCCTGCGCAGAAATCGGCAGCATCAGAAGTGCCGCCCCGATAAGAATAACCACTGCAAACAGCAGAATAATTGACTGAAAGTAATTGAGTTTACAGGCCAAACGCTGATGAGATGGCAAAAGAAATCACACTCCAGCAGAATTTTCCACATATTACAGTATAGCGCCGCCCGTTTAAAGATGGTGTTAAACTTTTCTGCCGGAATATTAAGATTGCGTTAAGATGGCAGCGCTTGCCTGGTGCATGTTTCATGTTGGCAATTTGTGTTTTTCTATAAAGGCTGCAGGAATTATCGACAAGGACGGGGCTGCTGCACACTCTTTCAAAAAGAAAAGACCGGAGGTAAAGCCATAAAAGGCATTACAACTTTGGTCTTTTTCTTTAATAATAAGGTCACAGTTATAGACTGGCGTTGGAACGCAAATTTTGTTAGTTCGGCACATTTACCGCCAAAACAAGAAAAAGCCTGTTGTTGGTCATCACAACAGGCTTTTCCGGTATTTTGAGGGGGCACTGCACCGTAGTGATCAAATGGTGATCAAGAATCTTCCATGCGCAGCACGCAGCATTCCGAAAATATCTTGGAAAATTGGACGATTCGCTCGTAAAAGGTTGACGCAGCTGCGTTCGGGGGTATATCATACTTATGGCAACACCGCACAATTCCCGCTTTACAGCTTAAGCACCGATGCTGCGGCTGTGAAGCACAATCTGCGTTGCAAAAATGCTCGATAATACATCCAGTATTATCTGCGCTTTTTGCTTAGCAGCTTGTACTTCTCGCTCGCAGCATCGGCACTTAGAATTGTGCGGCATTGCCTTATATAGATCCTTGCGCGGAGGGAGGAACGCACGGTGATCCGAATCGGCATTGTGGACGATGAAAAACAAGAAAGAGACCAACTGAAACAGGCGCTGGCGCGGTTTAGCGCGGAGAACGGCACAGAACTGAACGTACAGGAGTTCGACTGTGCGGCAGTCTATCTGGCGGCGCAAGACCGTGATTTTGACATTTTATATCTGGACATTGATATGCCGCAGATGTCCGGCATGGAACTGGCCGAAAAAATCCGGGAGACAGATCAAGACGTCATCCTCATTTTTTGCACGAATTTGCAGCAATTCGCGCTGAACGGGTACAGTGTCGGCGCGCTGGGCTTTATTGTAAAGCCGATACAGTGGTACTCCTTCCATATGTATCTGACGCGGGCGCTGAAGGCGCTGCAAAAGCGCGCCGGTCAAAAGACTGCGTCGCCGCACATTGTCGTCAAGGACGGCACCGTGACGCGGCTGCTGGATGCAGCGGAAATCGCCTATGTGGAGGTGCGCCAGCACGACCTGCTGTACAACCTGTGCGGCGGGGACGGTAAGACCGAGATTATCAAAAACCGCGGTTCGATGCAGGAAATCGCGGCGCAGCTGACGCCCTACGGCTTTGTACGATGCAGCGCCAGTTATCTTGTGAACCTGCGCCGCATCACGGCGGTAAGCCGTATGAATGTCTATATCGGCGGGGCGGCACTGCCCATCGGGCGCACCTACAAGGACGCCTTCACCGAAGCATTCTCCCGATATATGGCAAAAAAGGAGTGGGAAGACCCGTGCCGGTCATAAATTGGATACTGAGCCAGCAAATCCAGCTGGGTATGATTCTATGCGCCTGCCTGTTTGTCCCGTGGGGGCAGCGCCGCAGCTGCTTCGTTCCGCGGCTGGCGGCGGGTGTAGGGGTCTTTCTCACACTGACGGACACCCTGACATTTCTGCCGCTTTGGGCAAAATTGCTGCTGTATACGACGCTGCTGTTTGGTCTGATATGGTTCAGCTTTGACTGCAGCCCGCTGCACGCCCTGTTTTATACAACCTGTGCCTACGCGGTGCAGCACATTGCCAGTAAGCTGGCCTATATGCCTATTATTTGGCTGATTCAGCATGGCCGCACAGACAGGCTCGTTTCCTTTATCATTCTGCTTTTCAGCAACCTTGTGGTCTGCCTGGTCATCTACCTGCTGTTTACCCTGCGCATCCGGCGCGGGTGCCTGCTGTTTGACAATGTTAAGACCGTGCTTTACTCCAGCTTTTTCCTGATTGCCGCGATCTACCTGAGTGTTGTGCTGGAGGATGTCCTGGACAGCAGCGCAGAATCCTACCTGACCGCCTATCTGGCGCTGAATGCGTTCTGCATCCTGTTTGCCATCACGATTCTGGCGCTGGAATTTTCAAATTGCAGCATCAAGAGTCTGGAACACGAGAATGAAATGCTGGCGCAGCTGCTGGAATGTGACAAGCAGCAGTATGAGCAGGCAAAAAAAGATATGGAAAAAATCAACATCCGCTACCATGACCTGAAACAGCAGTATTCCCGCGCCACAGATGAGGAACGCGCCCGTCTGGAAGAAGAGATGGACAACCTGAACCTGCGCTATCTCACCGGGAATAAGGCGCTGGACATCACACTGACCCAAAAGTCGGCACTCTGCGGGCAGGCAGGTATTCAGCTGGTCTGCTCGGCAGACGGCAGCTGTCTGGAGGATATGAAGCACTACCACATTTACTCCCTGCTGGGCAATGCGCTGGACAATGCCATTGAGTGTCTGACGCAGGTAAACGATGCGTCTAAGCGGGTCATCACACTGGACATCAGCCGCTGCCGTGACATGGCGGTTATCCGCGTGCAGAACTACACCCCCGCACCGCCGACGCTGCGGGACGGCGCTATCGTCACAACCAAACAGGATACCGAGGAGCATGGCTACGGCATAAAAAGCATCAAAAGCATTGCCGAGCTGTACGGCGGCACGGCAGACTGCTTTGTGGAGGACTCGATTTTTTACTTAGTTGTCACCTTCCCCTGCGGGAAAAGCCAAAAAGAAACTGCATAACCCAAAAGCGACTGCCGAAAGGCGGTCGCTTTGCTTTTTTTGTCGTTTGTGCCGTGTTTTTTGACGTTTACGCCAACTCCATTGACCCGGTCAACGCTTCCCTTTATGATAGCTTTGTGAAAAAGATACGAAAAGCTTCTGCAAAAGGGAAGTGCGCAGCCCTTGGCAGCAAGCGCATCGGATCATTCATCTGTGACAGTTTAGGAAGGAGAAAAACCTATGGCACAAAAGGAAACCTCAAGCAAGTCCCGCCGTTGGCTGGGCTTGTCCGGCGCGGCTGTGCTGGTGGCCAACCTTGTCCTGACCGGAACGACCATTGCGTTCCAGCAGGAAGGCGAAGTCAACCATGCACTCGGCATCGAAGGCGCTGACGCATCTTACGGCGGCACGGAGTTCTCCGCTGACGGCAGCCTGTCTGACGCAAGCTACGCAAAGTACATCGAAGCCGCTTATCAGTTCTGCGAGCAGGAGGAGGAAGAGGGCAGCGTGCTGCTCTACAACCGCAACAACGCCCTGCCGCTTTCCGAGTCTGAACGCAACGTCACGGTCTTTGGCCGCGGCAGCATCGACCCGGTGTTCCGCAGCACCGCAGGCGGTTCCTCCACAAACCCGGATTACCAGAAAACCCCCGTTGACGCCCTGCAGGATGCCGGCTTCAACGTGAACCAGACCGTGCTGGACGCCTACGCTTCCGCCGACGCGCCGAAAGCAAGAAGCGTTTCCAGTGTGGGTGAATATGACCCGGCGCTGTTTACCGACAGCGTTACCGACTCGTTTGCATCCTACGGCGATGTCGCGTTTGTTACGCTCTCCCGCTTTGCCACCGAGGGCAACGACCTTGCGATGGTCAACGACGAGGGCAAGCGTATGCTGGAGCTGGACGACAACGAGAAGGCGATCTTCCAGAAAATCAAGGACTCCGACAAATTCAAGAAAACCGTCGTCTTGCTGAACTCCGTCTTTGCGATGGAGATGGACTGGCTGGACGAGTACAATGTTGACGCCGTGCTGTGGGTCGGCAACCCCGGCTTCTACGGTATGCCCGGCGCCATCCGCGTTGTGACCGGTGAGGTCAACCCCTCCGGTCACACCACCGCCACCTTTGCCGCCAACTCCCTGTCCGCGCCCAGTGCCGAAAACTTCGGTCTGCACGCCTACAACTACGGCAGCAAAACGCCCCGCGCGGCAGGCGACAGCTTTGTCAGCTATAACGAGGGCATCTACGTCGGCTACCGCTACTACGAGACCCGCTACGAGGACACCATCCTCGGTCAGGGCAACGCCGATTCCACGGTTGGCACCAAAGCCTCGACCGACGGCTGGAACTACGCCGAGGAGGTCTGCTTCCCCTTCGGCTACGGTCTGTCCTACACGAACTATGAGTACAACCTTGACAAGCTGGACTACAACAGCGACACCGACACCTTCACGGCGACCGTCACGGTGAGCAACACCGGCGACAGGGACGGCAAGGCTACGGTGGAGCTGTACGCACAGACCCCCTACACCGACTACGACAAGCAGAACAACGTCGAAAAGTCCTCGATCCAGCTGCTGGGCTATGACAAAATCGACGTGGCCGCAGGTGCATCCGAGACTGTCACGGTCGATGTTCCCGGCTACTTCCTCGCATCCTATGACGCCAACGGCGCGAAGGGCTACATCCTCGATGCGGGCGATTACTACTTCGCCGTCGGCAACGGCGCACACGAGGCACTGAACAATGTGCTGGCCGCCAAGTGCGGTGACGCCGTTGCGGGCAAGCTGATCGATCAGGACGGCAATGTCGTCACCGGCAACACCGCCGCCGTGGCCACCTGGACCGCCCCCAACACCGAGGTCGATACCGAAAAGTACCGCAACTCCCGTTACAACAGCGATGTGGAAGTCACGAACACCTTCGACGACGCCGATGTGAACTACTGGGCGAACGACGACGAAAAAATCACCTACCTGTCCCGCAGCGCGTGGGATACGACCTACCCCACCACGCTGGAGACCCTGACGGTCAACGATAAGCTGTACAACGGTCTGAATATGCAGACCTACGTCAAGGCGGCCGACGCCAAGAGCGTTTCCGACTTCAACCTCGGCGTGGAGCTGGATGAGAAGATCAACTTCAGCGATATGATCGGCGTTGCCTTCGACGACCCGAAGTGGAATGACTTCCTTTCTCAGCTGACGCTGAGCGATCTGCTCATCAACATGGGCGACTCCAAGGGCATCAAGGCTGTCAAGGCTGTCAACAAGCCCGGCTGCACCATCGTCGATGGTCCCGAGGGCATGAACGGTCAGTTTAAGTACGGCGACCGCCGCAACTGCACCGGCTGGGCTACGCTGCCCATCGTCGGCGCAACCTGGAACCACGATGTGCAGACCCGCTTTGGCGAGATGTACGGCGAGGATGCGCTGTATGCGTCCATTCCCATCGCCTACGCGCCCGGCGCGGACACCCTGCGTTCTCCCTACTCCGGTCGTACCTCTGAGTATTTCTCCGAGGACGGCGTTCTCAGCTACTATGCTGCCAAGGCCGTTTCCCACGGTATGCGCAACAAGGGTCTGATCGGTACGGTCAAGCACTTCTTCCTGAACGAGCAGGAAGCCGGCCGTCAGGGCATTTCCACCTTTGCGAATGAGCAGTCCATCCGCGAGATCTATATGCGCGCCTTTGAGGGTTCTCTGGCTGAGGGCGATTCTCTCGGTGTTATGACCGCTTACAACCGTATCGGCGTTATGTACGCTGCCGCCAACCAGGGCATCCAGCACATCCTGCGCGACGAGTGGAACTACGGCGGCTACATCATCGACGATGCACTGACCGCGTCCGAGTATTCCTCCGCCCCCGAAATGCTGATGGCGGGCAACAACATCTTCTGCCTGGATACCGCCCGCCCGAACGAAATCGAGAAGCTGATCACCAGCACCGATGACGGCGACCTGCTGCAGAAGGTCATTGACTCCAACCATTATCTGTACTACATCATGCTGCAGTCCTCTATGGGCGGCTCCGGCGCGGAGGACATTGTCGTTTCCGACGCAGCCCCGTGGTGGCAGACGACCCTGCGCGCTCTCGATGTTGTGTTCTGCGCACTGGCCGTTGCCGCTGTCGTGATGTATGTGCTGCATACCTACACGGACGTTTTCTCCGAGGAAAAGCGGAAGAATCGTGCCGCCAAAAAGAATTGATGGAGGTGGAACCTGATGAATAAAGGCTTGAAAAATAAAGGGCTGGGCAGCTGGTTCTGCCTTGCCGCAGCGCTGGTCGCGCTGATCACCGGCATTGTATTCCTGTCCACACAGGCCACGGCCGCCCCTCTGGGTCACTCCGGCACGATGCCCGGCGTGGTGCTGCTGGTCGGTGCTGCCGCTTCGCTCGTTTTCTTCTTTGTTTCCGTTCCGTTCAGCGCGCTGATTCAGGCGGTCATTTATAACATTGCCCTGTATCTTGTCGTTGTGCAGTTGTATTTCGTCTTTGCCGACGTCATCAACCATGTCACCTTTGCGGGCGGCAACGCCGGTCTGTGCGTGTTTTATATGGTCGGCACCTTCGTTGCCTGCCTGCTCAGCGTGATCGCCTGCTTCTGCAAGCAGACGAAAACCGGCGAGGCAAAAGCCACCGGAAAACAGTTTGCTGCCGCCGGTGCGGTGGTCGCGGTCGCTGCGGTCTGCGTGGGCGGTTTCTCCCTGCAGAGCAGCAGCCTGCCCTCGGCCGACAATGCGGAGGTTGCCCCCGATGCGGCGCAGACCTCTGCCGAGGGTCCCGTTATGAACTACAACGACAACGAGTTCACCTCCAAGACGCTGGATGACCTTATTGCCATCCCGCAGGAAACCTGGGAAGCCAAGGAGCCGAACGGGGAAGTCGCCTACTTCTTCGAGGGTCAGTACACCGAGGGCTTCAGCACCATCGTGGATCCGGCCTGTCTGGATATGTACTGCTACACCGACGGTTCGATGTGGGGTTCCTTCAGCGGTCCCAGCACCTCCGTGGGCGGCGACTCTATCTCCCATGTTTACGGCTACTGGTACAACTACGATGAAAACGGCGAGAAGAACTTCGTCATTCATCTGCTGGGCAATCAGGACGCCGACGGCACTGTGCGCCCCACCAATGTGGATGGCGGCGCAGATGCGGATATCTTCATCTTTGACACCGACCACGGCGCATACAGCATGGAAGCCAGCCTGAGCTATGGCGTTATGGGCGGTGCGTTCACCCGCAACATCAACATCTACGGTCAGCCCTATGCCCCTGCCAAGAGCCTGACGATCGATGCCTCCAACCTGCGCACCTTCTACACGGGTGACACCTTCAACCCGGGTGAGCTGGTTGTGACGGCTATCCGCGCCAACGATGCGGAGGAGTCCATCTGGGGCGGTCGCTTGACCTTCACCGGTTACGACAGCGACACCGCAGGCACCAAGACCGTGACGGCCTCCTTCCTGGGTGCGACCGCTACGTTTGAAGTGCAGGTCGAGGATCTGGTCACCGAGCAGTACACCGGCAGCTATGAGCTGGTGCAGGGCGAAACGCCCACCGCAACGGATGCCGTGCTGCTGGTGGATTACTCCCACAAGGTCTGCACGCTGACTGCCGCCGACGGCTCTGCCTCCATCACCGGCACGCTGGTGGATGTGCAGGACGATGCCCTTACCATGACCCTGAACGGCAGCGATGCCCTGACGGTGCCCATCACCGAGGGTGAGGACGGCAGCAAGCAGCTGACCATCCCCGCCCATGACGAAATCGTTTCCGGCTGGGGCTACAGCAACACCTACTCCATCAACGAGGCTGTGGTCACGCTGGCGGCAGAGTAAGCGTCCATTGCCCCTGATAAAACATAACGGTACTTGCTGAATAAAAGCCGCGTCTGATGTCTGCTTGCAGGCGTTGGATGCGGCTTTTCTTATGAGAAGGGAAAACCATATGCAAAATACAGAACTTTTGCTGAAAGAATTGACCTTGGAAGAAAAATGCGCGCTGCTTTCCGGCGCGGAAACCTTCAAAACGCGGGGTATGCCCAAACACGGCATCCCGCAGATCTGGCTGTCGGACGGTCCCCACGGCTTGCGCAAGCAGGCGGGCGAGAGCGACCACTTGGGGCTGAACCCCAGTGTTCCCGCCACCTGCTTCCCCACCGCGTCGGCTGTTGCGAACAGCTGGGATACCGCGCTGGGCGAGGAAATCGGCGCAGCCTTGGGCGAGGAAGCCGCTGCGCAGGAAGTGTCGGTGGTGTTGGGACCGGGGCTTAACATGAAGCGCAACCCGCTGTGCGGGCGCAGCTTTGAGTATTTCTCCGAGGACTCGTATCTCGCGGGCAAGCTGGCGGCGGGATATATTCGGGGCATCCAGTCCAAGGGCGTAGCTGCCTGCCCGAAGCACTTTGCCGTCAACAGTCAGGAAACGCGGCGTATGGCTTCGGATTCCATCGTGGACGAGCGCACCCTGCGGGAAATTTACCTGACCGGGTTTGAAATTGCCGTCAAAGAGGGGCATCCCCGCAGCATTATGTCGTCGTACAATCTTGTGAACGGTACGTATGCCAACGAGAATAAGCACCTGCTCATGGAGATTTTGCGCGGTGAGTGGGGCTTTGACGGCGCGGTCATCACCGACTGGGGCGGAAGCAACGACCACGCGCTGGGTGTGAAAAACGGCTCCACGCTGGAAATGCCCGCGCCCGGCGGGGACAGTGTGCGCGAACTGTTGGCGGCGGTAGAAAGCGGGAAAATCACCGAATTCGACATCGACGCCCGCCTGTCAGAGTTGCTGCCGCTGGTGTTTGATACCAAGGCTGCGCTGGACGCTGCCCCGCGCGAGTTTGATGCGGCAGCCCATCATGCGCTTGCCCGCCGCGCCGCCGAGGAAAGCCTTGTGCTGCTGAAAAACGAGGGCTCTTTGCTGCCGTTGGCGGCGGGTACCAAGGTGGCTGTCATCGGCGACTTTGCCAAAAATCCGCGCTATCAGGGAGCAGGCTCCAGCATGGTGAACTCGACACAGGTGGATGTGCTGCTGGATAAGCTGCTTGACTCCGAGTTGAACGTCATCGGGTATCAGCAGGGCTTTGACCGCCACGGTAAGCCGGATGCTGCTTTGCAGAAATCTGCCTGCGAACTGGCGACACAGGCGGATACAGTTATTTTGTGCATGGGTCTGGATGAAATCGCCGAGAGTGAGGGTCTTGACCGCAGCAATCTGCGCCTTGCGCAAAATCAGGTGGATCTGCTGCAGGCTGTGACGGCCGTCAACCCGAAAATTGTCGTGGTATTGTACAGCGGCAGCGTAGTCGAAACGCCGTGGCTGGACAACTGCCAAGCCCTGTTGTACGCCGCCTTAGGCGGTCAGGCGGGGGCGGGCGCCGTTGCGGATGCACTGACCGGAAAGGTCAACCCCTGCGGCAAGCTGGCAGAAACATGGCCGTTGGCCTACGCCGACGTCCCCAGCGCCGCCGACTTTGCCACCCGCCGCAAGACTGTGGAGTACCGCGAGGGGCTGTACATCGGCTACCGCTACTTTACCACGGCGGAAAAAGCTGTGCGTTTCCCGTTTGGCTATGGCATGAGCTACACGACGTTTGCGTACAGCGATATGGTTGCCGATGAACAGGGGATCAGCCTTACCGTAACGAACACCGGCAGCGTGGCAGGTACGGAAATCGTGCAGCTGTATGTTGCTAAAAAGAACAGTGAGGTTTTCCGCCCTGCCAGGGAACTGAAAGGCTTTGCCCGCGTAACACTCGCCCCCGGCGAGAAACAGCGCATCACCATTACGCTGGACGATAAGGCGTTCCGTTTCCGGAATGTGAAGTCAAGCCGCTGGGAGATCGAGGGCGGCGAGTACGAGTTGCTTGTCGGCGCAAGCGTGGAGGATATCCGGCTGTGCGAGAAAATCACCGTGCATGGAACGGCTACCGTGCATCCGTATGAAGATGTGGACTTGGATTGCTATTATAAAGGGAATGTGCTGCTCGTTTCCGATGCGGACTTTGAAAAGCTGCTGGGGCATCCCATCCCGAACGGCAAAACCAAAATTGACCGCAATCTGACCTTGGGCGAACTGAACCACGCCCGCAGCCCGCTGGGCTGGCTTGTGTGGCTTGTGCTGACGATCCTGCTGGATGTCAGCTATAAACGCGGCAAGCCGGACCTGAACATCTTGTTCCAGTACAATATGCCCCTTCGCGCCTTGGCAAAGATGACGAACGGTGCCATCAGCATGGGCATGGTGGACGGCATTGTCATGGAATTGCAGGGCTTCTGGATCTTGGGTCTTGTGCGGGTGATTTATGAAGCGATTAAGAATGTGGTGCTGAATGCGCAGATGGAAAAGCGTCTGCGCGGCGCTTGATGGAGGTTGCATTATGCAGTTTTGGAATAATTTTGCGGCAAAACACCCCGCCGCAGCCAAGTGGGTGCGCGAGGGCGGTCTGTTCGTCATCGTGTCGAACCTGATTACCGTGTTCAAGTATCTGCTGCTGCAATTTCTGCCCGCTGCGTTCAGCAGTCTGCCGGTGGTGGATTTCGGCTGGCCCGGCGTGGATGTGACCCTGTTTGGGGAAACCTTCAAGTGGAACATCCTCGGCTACGATGCCGCCCACGGCGGGTTGCCGTACTTTTGCGCGTATATGATTGCCATGGTCGTTGGTGAGTGCATCAACTTCCCGATCCAGCGCAATTTCGTGTTCCGCAGTAAGGGCAATTTAGGCAAGCAGATTGCGTGGTATGTGGTGGCTTTCTGTGTCATTACCTGCATCGTCAACTCCATCAACTGCGTATGGGTTGCCGTAGCCGGGCTGCTGGTGCCGGACTTTATTTATAACATCGGCACGACGGTTTTGAACGGCGGCGTGTCTATGGTCATTTTCTTCTTTGTCAACAAAATCATCTTCCCTGAAAGCGGGAAGTGATGGAGAGAATATCACTTTACGTGCGCCGCAGACAACTGATTGCAGTTTTCTATGAGCGTCAGAATGATACTGTAGGCAATCTTGCCTTTGAGTTTTCAGTGAGTTCCCATACGATCCGCAACGATATTCGGGTACTGGAATTGGAATCTCCAATCTATACAAGGATGGGAGCCAGATGGCGGCGTGTTCATTCTGGATCCGAGTCGACTGCAACAGCGATGGCTGACAGTTTGCCAGCGGGAACTGCTGATGAATGTGTGCAATGTTTTGGATGATGAGCAAGCCCTGCTGATGAAATCCGTCATAGGTGGATTGTCGCCGTGAATTGTGAACGTCTCGTAAACAATTAGCACTTACTATTAACCGACTGATAATGACTGGAGTATACTAAACTTGCGGATTTATTCTGTACCAGCACCTTTACAACTGAATACACAGCATAACAGGTACTT
>ERZ1034969.803-NODE-803-length-15763-cov-39.142921_pt1 | contig 15763 bp, 11 predicted proteins | sample MGYA00520624_ERZ1034969 | MGnify/ENA primary metagenome ERZ1034969 (study PRJEB33766, sample SAMN09781776) | gut metagenome | biome: gut microbiome | host: Homo sapiens | place: Madagascar | study: EMG produced TPA metagenomics assembly of the PRJNA485056 data...
CGTTAAAAAATACGCTCAAAGCTTGCTCAATTAGAGTAAAACAGGGCGACAGGCTTGCGGCCATGATTACCCAGGGTGTTACCCTGGGCTAGGAGCTTCTGCCCTTTCAGGGCGTGTGGAGTGCTCTTGCAAACTTGAATACATAAAATTATGGACATAAAAATAGAAAAGAAAAAATATCTCGTGCCTCGCAAGTATTGGGCATGGATTGGCGGAGGAGCGGTTTTGATCGCAGTCCTCATTTGGTTGGGATTGAGCAATTTCTCTTCCACCCTGAAGGTGGACAGGAAGGGATTAAGCATCGGAACCGTGGAGAAGGCGCAGTTTAACGATTATGTTTCGGTGGATGGACAGGTGGTTCCTATCTCCGTGGTACAGATCAGTTCCGAGGAAGGCGGTATTGTTCTGGAGAAAGTGGTGGATGAAGGTGCCCACGTGAACAAGGGCGATGTGATCGTGAAACTGAGCAATTCGAATCTCGACCTGGAGATTCTGAATGCCGAAAGCGAACTTGCCGAAAAGCAGGATATGCTTCGCAACACCCAGATTTCGATGGAGCAGGACCGCCTGAACAACAGCAACGAGGAACTTTCGCTTTCGCAGGATGTCATCACCAAACGCCGTTCCTACCTGCATCAGGAGGCTCTGCACAAGGAAGAACTCAATTCGCGCGAGGAGTATCTGAAGGCTAAGGAAGATTATGACCTTGCCGTCAAGAAGCATGCACTCATCAGCAAGCGATTGAAGAAGGATGCCCAGCTCCGCCGTTCGCAGATGGAGCAGATGGGCGATAATCTGGAAGCCATGCAGAAGAATGTGCAGCTGGTTCGCCAGCGCAAGGAGAAGCTGAACATCCGCAGCACCATTTCGGGCGAAATCGGCTTGCTCAATGTGGAGTTAGGACAGAGCATTTCTGCCGGACAGAAGATTGGAGTCATTAACGACCTCAGCGATTTCAAGGTACAGGCGCAGGTGGATGAGCATTACATCGACCGGGTAAAACCGGGGCTTACTGCCACCTTCGACCAGAACGGCAAGCATTATCTCCTGCAGGTTCGCAAGGTTTATCCCGAGGTAAGAGAAGGCAGGTTCCGCATCGACTTCATTTTTAAGGGCGTTCGCCCTAGCAACATCCGAACTGGTCAGACTTATTATGTAGATTTGCAGCTCGGTCAGTCGAAGCAGGCAATAATTATCCCTAAAGGCACGTTCTATAGTGTAACGGGCGGTCAATGGATTTTTGTTTTAGACAAGAGTGGCAAGAAGGCTTATCGCCGCAAGATCACCATCGGTCGCCAGAATCCTCAGTATTATGAGGTGATTGAGGGCTTGGAGCCGGGTGAACAAGTCATCGTTAGTGGCTATGAAGCCTATAAGGATAATGATGTATTAGTTTTTAATTAGTAGTGATTAGTTAGTAATGATTAATTAGTAGTGATTAGTGATAAATTGGGCTAACGCCCTTGAAACAGGATATTTGATATGAATCATATTATTAACGCATTCAAAAATCTGCCTCGAAGGGGCCAGCACAACTTCGTGAAGATCTTGTGTCTGGCGCTCGGATTGGCAATCAGTTCGGTAATTATTGCCGAGATTTATTTCGAGCAGACCTACGATACGTATTTCCCTAGTTGGGAAAGGACGTATCTGATTTCGGAAGTGGGTACTAACCATGGCGAAACCATGGAGTTTACCAATACTTCAGGAGCCACTGCCCAAGGTGTAAAGCAATATGCGCCTATGGTGGAAGCTGCTACCAGTACTCTCTATTTTTATGATGATGCCCAATGCAAGATGGAAGACCAGAACATCATTTCTGCCAATATCAGGATGGCAGACAGTTGTTTCTTTGATGTCTTTCCACAGAAGATATTGATAGGCAAGGCTAAACAGATTCTATCCCAACCCTTATCCTGTCTCATCGATTCAGAAACGGCAGCAAAGATTGGCGGTAATGTTGTAGGTAAGCATTTCACGCTTTCTAATTATCCGGGAACCACTTTTACCATCTATGGTGTTTTCGAAGCGTTTCCATGGGGTTCTTCCTTTCATGGTACGCAGATGATTCTGTCGAGGTGTAGTGTGCCATACGTATATTCCTATGATGGCAGAGGCCAATGGGTGGGAAATGATAGCTATAGATCCTACATCCGGTTGGCAAAGGGGCATGAGGCAAAAGAACTCAAGCCTTACGTGAATAAGATGCGAGAGGATCATTTCCCTTTGAAGGAGATGAAGAATATGGGAATAGAACTGAACTATGATTTCACGGTATTGAGCGATGTTTACACCCAAGACCCTTATGTCAAGAAGATGGGATGGATTATGGGAATTATCGCTTTTGTCCTCCTCTTTACTTCTGTAATGAACTATCTGCTTATCATCGTGGGAAATCTTGTGGGTCGTTCTCGCGAAATGGCTGTCCGTAAGTGTTATGGTGCCGAATCGAAGAACATTCATGCCATCATTTTCTCTGAGGCTTTGGTGCATGTGGGGCTGGCGGTTGTTCTTGCGGCTGTTCTTGTGTTTCTTTGCAAGGGAACCATCGAAAACTTCCTTTCAGCTCCGGTAAGCACGTTGGTGCTTAATCGTGGCAGTTGGATATTGGTGGCTATCTGTATTCTGATACTGCTGGTTGGCGGCTTGCTGCCAGGTTGGCTTTACAACAAGATTCCTGTAGCCATCGCTTTCCGTGGCTATAATGAGAATCGCAACCGTTGGAAACTTGGTTTGTTGGGTGTCCAGTTCGTTATTTCTGGTTTGCTGTTCAGTTTGCTTTACATCGTGAATGGTCAATACCAGCTGATGTTGGGGCTCAATCCTGGGTATGATTACGATCATGTAGCGATTGTTTCGATAGATGCCAGCAATAGAGACCAGCGCAACCAATGTCTGGCAGAAATCAGACGGATGCCGAATGTCAAGGATTGCAGTTCGACTTTTAATGTTCCGCTCGATGGGTATGATCGTAGTGGAAATATGGTTGGAGTACCTGGCGACGAGAAGAATACCTTTAATATCATGGAGATGTCGGGAGTGGACGACAATTTCTTCAAGATGCTGAATATTCCTATCGTTCAGGGTTCTTTCTTTACGGAAAGAAATGACAGTTGCCGACAGGTTATTATTGATGAACGAGGTGCTGAGAAACTCATCAAAACGTGGCATTGGAAGGATGGCGTAGTTGGCAAGCAAATTACCTGTACGGGACATGATAATAATATCTTTACCATTTGTGGCGTGAGCAAGAATATCCGCTGGGGGGCTGTGGAAACCGGGGGTGATGGTATGAATGAATTTCCAGATTTGTATTTCTATTCAGCCAAGACGGCCTACTACATGTTGGTTAAGTTTAATGAACTAAGGGATGAATCGTTGTCGGAGTTGCAATCGAAGGTGCAGGCGATGTATCCGAACAATAAGGTCATCGTGAAAAGTTATGCCTCAGAACTGGCTAACCAGTATGCTTCCCAGCTCAATTTCCGCAACGGAATCTTGGTTGCAGGCATCGTAACGATGATCATCGCCCTCTTCGGATTGGTGGGCTATACGAGCGATGAGGTAAACCGCCGCCGCAAGGAGATTGCGATAAGGAAGGTGAACGGAGCCAAGGTGAAGGATATTCTTCGCATCTTCCTGAAGGACATTATGAAGATTGCCTTGCCTTGCATCATCGTGGGCGACTTGGGGGCTTGGCTGATAGCCAGACAATGGCTCATGTCATTCAGCGAGAAGATTACGATGACGCCTCTGCTGTTTATCGGCGTTACCATCATCTTGCTCGTCATCATCGGGCTTTCCGTCGTCATCAACTGCTACAAGGTGGCGAATAGTAATCCGGTGAAATATCTCAAGGATGAATAAAATAATCGGGAGTTAAGGAGTTAAGAAGTCAAGGAGTTAAGACAATAGTCTTTTTCCCTATATTCCTAACTTTTTGCAAGATAAGCATTTCTTTAACTCTTTAATTTCTTTCACTTCAAAAATAACAATAAAATGATAAAAGTAGAGAATCTTTGCAAGTCATTCCGCACAGAAGATGTGGAGACGATTGCTTTAAATAACGTATCTTTCACAGTAGAAGACGGCGAATTTGTTGCCATTATGGGACCGTCCGGTTGCGGCAAATCCACCTTGCTCAACATCCTCGGTTTGCTCGACAACCCTACTTCAGGAAAATATTTCCTGGGTAATCACGAGGTGGCAAACCTGAAGGAAAAGGAACGCACGGATGTGAGAAAGGGAGAAATCGGGTTTGTGTTCCAGAGCTTCAACCTGATAGATGAATTGAATGTAGAGGAGAACATCGAACTTCCTCTTACTTACCTCAATATTCCGAAAGCGGAGCGCAAGGCAAAGGTGCAGGCGATTATGAAGCGAATGGCCATCAGTCATCGTGCCAAGCATTTCCCTCACCAGCTTTCTGGTGGTCAGCAGCAGCGAGTAGCCATCGCCCGTGCCGTGGTCTTTGGTCCGAAGCTCATCCTAGCCGATGAGCCTACGGGTAACCTTGATTCCAAGAATGGAGCCGAGGTGATGCATCTGCTTACTGAGCTGAACCACGATGGCACCACTATCGTCATGGTGACGCATAATGAGCATGATGCCAAGATAGCCCATCGCACCATCCGCCTGTTTGATGGACAGATTGTGGAGGCAGAGGGCAATCAGCTTTAGTGTTTCTGTTTCTTCTGAGGGGCACCCTATGCTTCATTAGAAGAGGAATGTCATAAATCGCTTGGTGTTAGCCTCTTTCTGCTTCAGCTCTTCTTCCATTCTTTGTATTGCCATCTTGAAGAAGAAGCGGATGAGGTGCTCGTCCGTAGCTTCCGTACGAATCATGCGGAGGGCTGAAATGTATTCCTGGCGAGCTTCGGATGGGATGATGAGGAGAGGATGATTCAATCTTAAGAGAATGTAGTTGCTGATGAGTCGTCCTGTTCTTCCATTCCCATCACGGAAGGGATGAAGATATTCGTAGAAGCCATGGAAGCGGGCGGCAAGAATCATGGGATGAACGGCTGCCGAAACGATGGCTTTTTCTGTAGATTCCAACAGTTCGGGAACTCTGGCGATGAGTTCTTCGTGATCGCCAAATACCGTATCGCCTGCAGCCATGTCCGTGGTGGTGTATTCGCCCGGAATGGCTTCTGGGGAACGGTAGGAAAGCGTATGGCTGGTAACCCGCTTGTTGATTTCTTTCAGAAAATTCTCATCGAGTGGATGCTGCGTGTTTTGCATCATGTACTCGAAGGCTTCGAAGTGGTCGAGCATTTCGAAAGCCTCGAAGAGAGTCTTTCCGGCAGGAATCATCCCCAGGCCTTTCTCCTTCAGTTCCTGGGTATCATCTACAGAGAATGAGTTGCCTTCAATGGCGCACGAAAAAGTAGAGAAGAGTACTTCATTATATTTGATGTACTCTTCTCTATCCATTTTATTGATGATAAGGGTTTGATATTTTCCTCTCAAATCCTCGTATTCCTTGATTTCCTTTTCGAATGCCATAATCTTCTGTATTTGTGGGGACAAAGATACGATTTTTATGGATAAACACCAAACTTTTCTCTCAAAAAATGTGCTTATGTTATGGGATGATGATGCGGAAGGTGGTGATTCCCTGCGCCTTGTCCTGATGGAGCGAGAGGCTGCCGCCGCTTACTCGCATGATCTGGCGGGAGAGGGAGAGACCGATTCCGCTTCCTTCTGGCTTCGTGGTGAAGAACGGGATGAAAATGTGGAAGGCTACATCTTCGGGGATGAGACCGGCGTTGTTGCTCACGTCGATGATGATGGATTCCTGGGCATTGGCGTAGGCTTTGAGACGGATAAATGCCTTCTTGCTTGCCGCGGATTGCAAATCCGCGGAGCGGCATTCCTGCTTGTCTTCTCTTTCCTTTTCCTTGAAAGCTTCTACGGCATTCTTCAGAAGATTTGTTACTACGTGAGAGAGGAGGCTCTCATCGGCGTAGGCCAGCAAATCTTTGGGAGAAACCGAAATCTCTACTTCGTGGTTGCAGAGCAGCGCCATTCTTTCCAGGAATGGTTCCACATAGAAGAGGGCAGGCTGAGGCTGTGGAACATGGGTGAAACGGCGATAGTTGTTGACGAAAGCCAACAGCTCGGTTCCTGTTTTGTGGATGGTTTCCAAGCCTTGCTTCAGCTTCGCTTGCTCAGCAGATTGTAGCTTCGCTTGCTTAGTAGATTGTGGCTTCTCTGAAACCTTCATCAATTTGTCTGGAGAATGTAAATCATCAGATTCGTTATCTGCAATCAGCAGCTCCTTGCTGCCTAATTCTTTCAGCAGAGTTTCGCTCAACGAAGTAACCGGTGTGATGGTATTCATGATTTCATGGGTCAGCACACGAATCAGTTTGATCCAAGAATCCACTTCCTGATTGCTCAGCTCGTGGCTCACATCGCTCAGGGCGATGATGCGCACGTGCTTGTCTTTCAGCATGGCTTGCGTCTCATGTTTTGCCAGGTGTTCATCCTTCAGCTTTCCTTTTACCTGGTTCATGTGGGTAAGCACATCCGTATCGAGCAACCGGAGGGCAGCCTGATTATGTTGCAGGATGTTGTCGTGACTATCCACCACCAGGATGCCCGTATCCACCGCATTCAGAATCTGCTCGTAATATTTCTCCCGATCCATCTGCTCCTCTCTCGTATGTTGCAGGAAGAGCTTGATGCGGTTGAGGGATTTGTGCAGAATCTTATCCTCCTTAAACCCCTTCTCCGTAGGAAAGTTGAAGGAGAAATCCCCATTATCTATCGCATCAAAAAGGAAGGTTACCTTCTTGATGTTACGGCGATAGTGGCGGTAGAGGCGAATGTAACCCACTACAGCCACGAGCAAAAGCACGATAATAATCACCTTATTAATATCCATACCTCAAAAACTATAGAATTCTTCACTCTTCACTTTTCGTTCTTCACTTAAATCCCGTATCGCTTAATCTTATTATAAAGCGTTTGGCGGGAAATGCCCAGTCTTGCGGCTACCACCGACAGGTTTCCCTCACATTCCCTGATGGTTTTCTCTATCATTCGGCTTTCCATCTCGTCGAGCGTCTGAACCTCTTCCAGGGGCTTCTCTCTTTTCTGCTGGTTTCCGCCGTCAATATCTTCGGCAGAAATCATTCCGCCATCAGATAAAATCACGGCTTTCTCGATGGCGTGCTGAAGTTCACGGATGTTGCCGTACCAAGGCAAACTGGTAAGTTTTTTCTCAGCTTCTTCCGAAAGACGGAGATTCACCTTATTATATAAATCGCCATATTGACGGAGGAATCTTTCTGCCAATGGAACGATGTCTGATTTTCTCTGTCTCAGGGCAGGCAATTCCAGATGGATGGTGTTGATGCGATAGAGCAGATCCTCTCTGAATTTGCCATCGTTTACCATCTGCTGCAGGTTGCGGTTGGTGGCGCAAACCAGTCGTACGTTGATGGGAATCTGCGTACTTCCGCCCACTCTTACGATGCTTCTGCGTTGCAGGGCGGTAAGGAGTTTTGCCTGAAGACCATAGGATAAGTTTCCTATCTCATCCAGGAAGATGGTACTGCCGTCGGCAAGCTCAAACTTGCCCGGTTTATCCACCTTGGCATCGGTAAAAGCACCCTTCACATGACCGAAGAGTTCGCTCTCGAAAAGGGTTTCCGTAATGGCTCCCATATCCACAGGCAGCATTTTCTTTCCACATCTTGTGGATAAACGATGTATCTCGTTGGCTAACACCTCTTTACCTGTTCCGTTTTCGCCCGTAATGAGGATATTTGCATCGGTTGCAGCAACTTTTTCCACAATACTTCTCAAATTGTTCATAACTTCGCTATCTCCCCAATACATAGCGCTTTGCGCATCTTTTCCACCAGGTTTTCCACCATTCCTGTTGATAACGTTATCCACAGCCTTGTTCTTATCCCTAGCCTCTACAAGCGTACGGATCATCTTCTCGTTTTCAAAAGGCTTCACGATGAAGTCGGCGGCACCTTCCTTGATGCCTGTTACGGCAAGTTGGATGTCGGCATAGGCGGTAAAGAGCACCACTTCGGTTTTCGGGCTGAGGCTCTTGATTTCCCTGAGCCAGTACAATCCCTCGTTTCCCGAATTGATTCCGCTGGAGAAGTTCATGTCGAGCAGCACCACGTCAGGATGCTCCTCTCTCAGCTTGGCTGGAATGGAGTTAGGGTTGGCGATGGTGATGATGCCATCGAATATGGGTTCCAGCAGCATCCTTACCGTAGTAAGAATGTTGCGGTTGTCATCAACAATCAATATCGTTCCTTGTTTCTTTATCATGGTGCAAAGTTACGAAATATCATCGGAAATGGGTAATGATTGTCTAATAATTAGACGAAAAAATGCAGATAAAGGTATCAAAAGTGGCAGGAAGAATATTTTTTGGTGAAAACAAATGGCAAGTTTCCCAATTATTTTTGTACTTTTGCAACATTATTTTGAAAATAGGCGTACCCGATTCCAGGGGGATGTTGTATTATGAACAAAGTAGAATCATAAAAACAAGAAAAATGATGAAAAGAACGACTTCCCTTATACTGTGTCTTGTCTTGAGCATTTCCCTATTTGCTCAAAGCAGAGGTGTGACCTTTCAGGTGCATAACGAAACGCTTACTTCCGTATTGAAGAAGATTGAAAAGGCGGGCGAGAAGAATATCCTCTTTGCCTATCAGGCTACCGACCAATATCGCGTTACAGCCAATATCCAGGCTAAGCGACAGAAGGAAGCCCTGGAGATGGTGCTGCAAGGGAAACCTTTCTCCTTCGTAGAGCACAACACCTATTTTGCCGTTCAATACACGGGCAAGACAACCCGGGTGGAACAGATTAAGGGCAGGGTGGTGGATGAGCACCAGCAGCCCCTGCCTTTTGCCAACGTGGTGTTGATTTCCTCCGTCAGCAAGGCTTATGTGGCCGGTTGCGTAACTGCGGAGGATGGAAGTTTCGTGCTTCCTTATGCCGATAAGGATGTGATGCTGAAGGTTTCGTTTGTGGGCTATAAGTCGCAGACCCTGGCCTGCAAGCCTACCATGCACATCGGTCTGCATCCCGACACCCAGCAGCTGAAGGCGGTAACCATCAAGAGTACCCGCCCCAATGTGGTTTATAAGGACGGCGCCTTCACCACCCTGGTATCAGGTACCATCCTGGGCGAACTGGGCTCTGCAGAAGATATGATCAGCCAGTTGCCCTTCGTTTCGGGCGAAGCGGGCAGTTGGGAAATCATCGGTCGTGGAGCGCCCGAGATTTATCTCAACGGCAGGAAACTGGAGAATCTGAACGAACTCAAGCGATTGAGCGCCAAGGATATTCTGAAGGCAGAAATCGTTACCGTACCCGGAGCGCAGTATAGTTCCAAGACCAATGCCGTAATCCGTCTGCGTGCCGTTCGCAAGCGCGGACAGGGCTTGAGCGGAAGCCTTTATTCTGAATATATGCAGGGCCGTTATTCGCCTCATACTTTTGATGATGTGCAGTTGAACTATCGTACGGGCGGACTCGATATCTTCGGCGAAGTGGGAGTGGGATTGAATCGCTCGCACACCACCGCCCATTCCGAAACCCAGCTCCATACTACCAGCGACTGGGAATTCAACAGCCGCAGAACCACGAATGTCAATAGTGGAGATATTCTCCTGAACACGGGATTCAACTATGAGATTTCCGAGAAGCAATCGCTGGGTATGCGCTATGAGACAACCAATATAATAGGCAACAACTATACCCACAGCTGGGGAGCAACCGATGTGTGGGAGGATGGCAAACTGTCGGAAAGCATGGGCGTAGATCTGTTTTCGAAACGCAAGCCCCATTGGTCGCATAGCGTGAACGCCTATTATAATGGTGATTTCGGCAAATGGAACATCAATTTCAATGGCGACTTCTATAACAAGGTGAGTCAGAGGTCCCAGACGGCGATAAACGACGGACAGCTGGATGCGGAATCAGAGAGCAAGGTGAGGAGTAATCTCTATGCTGCCAAGCTGGTGGTGTCGGGACCATTGTGGAAGGGAAGGCTTTCCTTCGGAACGGAAGAGATGTTTACCAACCGCCACAACGACTTCACCCAGAGCGGCTTTTCTGCCGATGCCTTCAATCACATCCGTCAGTCTATCTATGCCGGATTCCTGGAGTATTATCTGAACATCGGACACATGAACTATGGTGCCGGTTTGCGATACGAATATCAGAAGACCGATTATTACGAGAAGGATGTGCTGCAGGCGGAACAGAGTCCCAGCTACAGGAATTGGATTCCCTTCCTATCCGTCGGCTACAGCAAGGATAATCTGAATCTTGCCTTCTCCTATCGTCTGAACAAGTACAGTCCTATCTACGTCATGCTTCAGAGCAGCATCGACTACGAAAGCAAGTACGAGTACAAGTCCGGTGACCCTCATCTCAAGCCTCAGAAGCAGCACAGCTTCAATCTCTCGGGCAATTACAAGTGGCTGTCGTTCATGGCTTACTACAACTATGTACTCGACATGTACATGACCTGGTACAAGCCTTACGACGAGGTGAACCATCCGAGTGTGCTTTTGGAGACGATGGCTTCGGTGCCTCATTCCTACTATTGTGGAGCCAATATCCGTGTGGCGCCTTCGTTTGGAATCTGGTATCCTAACCTCACGGCGAGTGTCTACTACAGTCATGATAATGTAGATCATCTCAATATTCCCAAGTTTGGCAAAAACCAGCCTCAGTTTACATTCAGCATGAACAATAATCTGAGGCTTCCCCACCGGTGGTTCATGAATCTTTCGGGCAATGTCAGCACGAATGCAGAGATGGGACACGGAAGAAAGAAATGTATGGGTAACATGCAGTTCCGGGTTTCCAAGAATTTCATGAAGAATGATGCCCTCAAGGTGATGTTTGTATTGCAAGACCTCTTGCATACAGGATATTATTATTTCGAGGCAAACGGCACGCAGTCGCATCGCACGTTTACCCGATACGCAGATAATCAGAAAGTTGGCATCTGTGTGAGATACACATTCAATGCAACGAGAAATAAATATAAAGGTAGTGGCGCAGGACAGAGCGAAAGACAACGACTTTAAGCAGCTATTCCTGGAAATGTATCCTCGATTGGTGCGTTATGCCGTGTCCCTTTTGGGAGACGGCAACGAGGCCCGTGACATTGTGGGAGATGTTTTCGAGAAGGCGTGGAACCAATTCTCCTCCTTGCAGATGGAAACAAGGAGGAGCTGGCTCTACGCATCGGTGAGAAATGCCTGTCTCAACTGGCTCAAGCACCAGCAGGTGGAGCAGACCAACGTGGAGGCACTGATAGAGGCCACCCGGTATGATATGAGTACCCGGTATGAGGAGCACGAGTGCCTGCTGCAACAGGCAGAGCAGATAGCGAGAGAGCTGAAGGAACCCACCTGCACGATTCTCCGCCTCTGCTATTTCGAGCATCTCACCTATCAGCAGGCAGCCGACAGGCTGTGCATCAGTCCCAACACCGTGAAGAAGCATATTTCCAAGGCACTCGCCATCTTGCGCGAGCGAATGAAGCATACAAACATAGAGAATTAGGAGGAAAAATCATGAATAAGAATCAAGATCAAGAACTGGATTATAGAATGGATTCTGTATCAGAAAATGTTTCTGAGAATGCTTCTGAGAAAGTTTCAGAAAATGTTTCTGATGCCTGGCTTTCCCAGATATTCGGGGAAGCCTTGGGCGATGAGCCTTCGAAGGAGGAAACGCTGGCGGCTTGGGAAGCTTTCGAGAAGAAGCATATTTCTTCAGAGAAGGAATCATTACAGAAGGCAGAAGATGAATTATCAGAGAAAAAGATAGAGGATGAAATCGGAAGGGAAATTGGAAACGAAATCGGAAGGGAAATCGAAGGAGAATCTTCTTCCAGAAAGGTTTCTAAAGCCCAAATCCTGACTTGGATTACTGCCTCAGTTGCAGTAGCGGCAAGCCTATTCCTTTTTATTTTCCGTTCATCCCAGGAGATTTCTCAGCCTACGGAGTTCTCCATGGAACTTTTCTCGGAGGTCACTTCTCCCAAGCAGGTGGAGCAGACCCTGAGCGATGGCTATTGCGTGGTTTCTACCCCAGCTGCAACCACCACCTTGGTAACGCTGAGCGATGGCACCAAGGTGATGCTCAACGCCAATTCTACGCTCGAATATCCTGTATCTTTCGATGATGCAGAAGTCCGGGAAGTCCGTCTGAAGGGCGAGGCCCATTTCGAGGTAACCAAGAATCCTCATCGGCCTTTCGTAGTAAAGGCAGGAGAGATGCAGACGCAGGTGTTAGGCACCATATTCGACGTGAAAGCCTATCGCAAGGATGCCCCAAAGGTAACCCTGATGCAGGGCAAGGTGAAGGTGAGCAATGCCGATACTGAGGTGGAAATGCGCCCGGGACAGACCGCCACGCTCCAGGCGGATAAGATAGTGGTGTCTAAGGCTTCTTCTTCAGCCTCCGATTGGCTGGAAGGCGATTTCGATATGGATCAGGTTACGCTGGCAGAGGCGATGAGCGACATCGGAGCCTGGTACAACAAGACCGTAGTCTTCCAGTCCCAGGCGAATATGGATAAGCTCATCCACTTCCGCTTCTCCCGCAGGGCAAGTCTGCAGGAAATCATCACGGCATTGAACGAGATGGGTGTGGCAAGAATCAGAATGGAAAAGGGCAAGATCATGGTGCTTTAAGCCATGGTCTTGCCTTTTCCTATTCCATCAAAGTCCAAAAGGGGAGTTACAGCTCTATCGGAACCACTATCTTTATGCTGAAGTTGCGGCCCATATTGTAAACGCCTCTTCTGCCTGTAACCTGGTTTACGTCAAGATACTTCAGACGGCTCAGGTGGTTCTGGTAAGCACGGTTGGTAAGGTTCTCGCCCGAAAGATAGAGTGAGAGAAGGCGCTTGCCATGAAGCTTCACGTCGGTACCGGCATACATATTCAATAAGGTGTACGATGGCGTAGCGGTCTCCGTCTCGTTGGCTGCGAAATAATGGTTCTGGCGGAGATTGCAATCCATCTGTAGCTTTACGAAGAGATGGTCAAAAGTCTTGCCGTCGCAGACAAACTCATACCTTACATCCGAAACCCAGCGAGGGGCTGGGGTGAATGGCAGATACTTTGATTTGGATGGCTGATGCAACTGAACCGAGTTGACATACGAGAAGGTGTTGCCGAAATGCAGATGCTCCACAGGGTGGATGTCGATGCTCGCCTCACCACCCAGAATGCGGGCGTCGCCCGAAGTAAACTGATAGGCTGGCGTGTCGTCGATGAGGACAGGCTGATTGTTCTCATCTGCCAACTTCTCGCTATAGATGTAATGGTTGATGCGATTGGCAAACAGCGAGAGCTCTGCCGAAATGATAGGCGAAGAATAATCCAGACCAAGGTCGAATTGCCAGCTGTTTTCCGGCTTCAGACTGGTATTTCCCAATTCGTATCGCTGGGTTCCCTCATGCACACCATTTGATGATAATTCGCTGATGTTTGGAGCACGGAATCCTCTTGCCAGGTTCAGCTTCAGATTGAAATCGGGCAGGATTTCATAAGCCAATCCGATGCTTCCGGTTACTCCTTCAAAGCTGCGCTTAAAGGCCTGGAAGCGGAAAGAATCATTCGATTCAGAACGATGCGATTCTGCATCATCCTCTTCTCTCAAAGCCTCGCTGTGCAGATGGCGATGATCGTATCTGATGCCTCCGCTCAGGTTCAGTTTGCCTATCTCCTTGCTCACCGTGGCAAATACACCATAATCGAAGAGATGATAGGCTGGAATCAGAAATTCAGAACCTTTATTAATCGACTGTTGCCACATGCCGTTGATGCCCGTAGAGAACTTCCATCCATTCATTTCCGGCGAGAGATAATGCAAGTTGTAATTCATGGTATGGAGCATGAAATCGAGTCCGCATTCCTTCGGATTCTCTTCCTCCTCAAACTCCTGACGGCGGTTCTGCTGATAACCCAGGAGGAACTTCAGATTGCCGTCGCCCAGGAACCAGGAATTATCAAGTACAGCCTTGTAATGATGAATCTGCTGATAAGGCATCGGCTTGCCGTAACTCTTGGCATCGTAGCCTTCCGGAATTTCCAGTTCGCCCGTTTTCTCATCTCTTTCTCCCTCTACGATGCCCGGAGTGAGATGATAATAATCGAGTGTGAGATGCGAATGCCCCTGGCGGTAGTTCCAGCCTAGAAGCTGCGAGAATGCCTGCTCTCTGAGTGATGAACCGAATACATAACCATCGTATTTATTCTTGTAGGCATGCGCCATCTTTCCGCTGTAGCGGGTGTTCCAGACGAATCCGCCCTGGTTGCCGGCAAAGTTGAGCGAATAATCAAAAAGTCCGTTGTTGGTTTGATAACCCGTTGAGAAATTTGCTCTCATGTCGCCCTTGGCAAGGGTAGGAGCGGAGTGGAAGATGAGGACGCCTGCCATCGCATCCGATCCATACATGAGACTTGCCGGACCTTTCAGAATCTCTACGGAATGAACCGAAGCGGGGTCGATTTCTATTCCGTGTTCATCGCCCCATTGCTGTCCTTCCTGTCTGATTCCATCGTTTACCACTACCACGCGGTTATAGCCCAGGCCACGGATCACGGGCTTTGAAATTCCGCTTCCCGTGGTAATCTGCGAAACGCCTGGCTGGTGGGCGATGGCGTCGATGATGTTGGTAGAAGGTTGCATTTCGAGTTGGCGGGCAGAAACGAAAGAGATGGGTGCAGGCGACTGCTTGAGTTTCTGGCTGCCAGTCAAGCCTGTTACCACCACTTCGTTCAGTTTCACGCTCGATTCCGTCAGCGGCTGGTGCTTGGTAGAATCGCTTGCCTCCTCTTCATGAATGTTTGCATCTTCTTCATGAATGTTTGCTTCCTTCTTATCATGATTTGCTCTGTTTATAGCCATAGCAGGGGCTGTTGCCGATGAGCACAGACTCATCAGCAATATTGATTTCAATATTGTTCTCATTATGTTATTTGTTACCTTATTCTGTTAATATTCAATTATTTATAAAAACAGAGAATAAGGTGGAGCACGGGTAGATTTAACCCCCTTCGCCCTGCACAAGCAAGGAGAGCAGAAGGCACGGCGAGGGGAGAGATGGAGCACGGCGATGGCAACCCAAACCACGAGGGATGGAGCCAGATAAGGAGTGCTTTGCAATTGGCAAAGCACACAGTCGTGCATGGTATTCTGCAGGGCTATCAGATGCCCGTCGTGATGAACATGATGGGCACAATCGGCACAATAGAAATCAGCATGAGTTCCCTGCGCTTCACCATGGTGGTGAAACGTAACGGCAAGCAGCATCGGCAGGTAAACCAATAGCAGCAGCCAGGAAATCCTGATTCTCTTATGCGTTATCCTCTGCATTTATCTACAGTCTATGATGATATTTCTAATAATTTGCTTGTCTATACAGAAATATTTTAAAGTATACTTTGCAAAAATACGAAAATATTTCTAACTATACTTCGAAATAATCCTAGAAAGCGGCTTGTTTAAGGAAAATTAATGTTTTTCCTATGATTTTCTGTTCCTAAGGTGAAAAGCAAATGGATTGGGCTTGCCTTCTAGAGAAGAGGGGATTTTCCTGGGGCTGCGTTCCAGTTACCCTGCTGAATCTTCCAGATTCCAGTTCTTCCAATTAATTTTAAGAGGGTATGCATCTTTCGCTTGTCCTTTCTCTTTACTTCTTTATATTATATAACTTATTGATTATTAATTAATTATATAT
>ERZ1034969.804-NODE-804-length-15732-cov-4.701729_pt1 | contig 15732 bp, 13 predicted proteins | sample MGYA00520624_ERZ1034969 | MGnify/ENA primary metagenome ERZ1034969 (study PRJEB33766, sample SAMN09781776) | gut metagenome | biome: gut microbiome | host: Homo sapiens | place: Madagascar | study: EMG produced TPA metagenomics assembly of the PRJNA485056 data set...
GCTAGGGGTTAGTGGCTAGGGGTTAGTGGTTAGGGATTAGGGGCTAGGGGTTGGTTTTAAATTTAAGGCCCTCTTCTACAAACTACAAACTCCGTACTACAAACTATAGAGAAGCTCCTACAGTGCGGCTATAAGACCGCAAAAACGAATCACGAATTACAAATCACGAGCCACTAATTACAGCAATTCTGCCATGTCGTAGATGAGGCGTTCGGATTTTTCCCAGCCCAGGCAGGGGTCGGTGATGGATTTGCCATAGGTGCCTTCGCTGATTTTCTGATTGCCGTCTTCGATGTAGCTTTCGATCATCAAGCCCTTGACCAGCTGTTTGATGTCGGCCGAGTGCTTGCGGCTGTGGATGACGTCTTTGGCGATGCGTATCTGTTCGAGGTATTTCTTGCCCGAATTGGCATGGTTGGCGTCGACGATAACGGCCGGATAGGACAGGTCCCGCTTGCCATAGGCTTCGTACAGGCGCTGGAGGTTTTCATAATGGTAGTTAGGCATACTGTTGCCGAAGCTGTCGACGTAACCGCGCAGGATGGCATGGGCCAGCGGGTTCCCTTTGGTGCGGACTTCCCAGCCGCGGAAGAGGAAATCCTGCGTGTGCTGGGCGGCTTCGATGGAGTTGAGCATGACCGAAATGTCACCGGATGTCGGGTTCTTCATGCCCACAGGGATACCGACGCCGCTGGCGATCATGCGGTGGAACTGGTCTTCGACGGACCGGGCACCGACGGCGGCATAGGACAAGAGGTCCGACAAGTAACGGAAGATTTCCGGATAGAGGACTTCTTCGGCGCAGGTAAAGCCCGTTTCGCGGACGACGCGGGCATTCATTTCACGGATGGCGATGATGCCGCCCAGCATGTCCTCCTTGCCTTCCGGGTCCGGCTGATGGAGCATGCCCTTATAGCCGACGCCGATGGTACGGGGTTTGCTGGTGTAGACGCGCGGGATGATAAAGATTTTATCTTTGACCTGTTCCTGGACCTTGACCAGGCGATGGATATAATCGAGGACAGCCGGTTCATTGTCGGCCGAACAGGGACCGATGATGAGCAGGAAGCGGTCGTCCTGGCCGGTCAGGATGTTCTTGATTTCTTCATCCCGTTTCGCCTTGACGGCTTTGACCTTGTCGTCGATGGGAAATTGTTCCATCAGTTCCTGTGGTTCCGGTAATTTTCGGATATATTCCATTTGCATTTCCATAATATCTTCCCCCTGAGTAAAAGTGATGTTGGTCACATTATAGCACAGGTTGCGGCCTTTCCCTATAGGGAAAATCAGCCCAGCCGAACAGTAAACGTTATACGTTGGACCTTATAGGATACATTGATCTTGCCACCCATGAGTTTCGTCAATTCTTCGGCCATGGACAAGCCGATGCCGTATCCGGCCTTCTGACTGTTATGGGACGTATCGCCACGGTAGAAGCGTTCAAAGAAGCGGGAATAGTCCACATTGGCCCCGTCGGCATAGGTGTTGGTCACGGCGACGACAGCCCCCTTTCCCAGGCGGCCCCGGCGCAGGGAGACGTCGATGGTCCCCTTGTCGTCGCAATACTTGACGGCATTGTCGACGAGGATGTTGACCAGTTCATAGAGGCACTTACTGTCGCCTTTGACGTGGATGCCGTCGGCAATGGCCGTCGTCAAGGTCTTTTCGGCGTCAATGGCCAGCTGCTGGAAGGAGTCGGCTACGGCATGGACCGTTTCCGACAAGTTCACGTCGGTAATGACCAGGTCGACCTGGGATCGTTCGCCCATCTTGGACAGCATGATGAGGTCCTGGATCAGGTTGGACAGGCGGCGGACCTGCTTGAGGATGCTGTCCGTCCACTGGCTCTGGCCATTGAGCATCTCAATGGCTTCGGCGTTGGCCGAGATGATGGCAATCGGTGTCTTGAGTTCGTGCCCGGCGTTAGTGATGAAACGCTTCTGGTTCTCCATGTTGCGCACAAAGGGACGGATAGCGACGTTGCACATGGCTGCCAGGATGATGACGTATAAGATGACGCAGCCCAGGCCAAACCAGAGCGAATAGCGCATGAACGAAGCGACGGCGGCGACGTCGCGCGTACAGTCGAGGATGACGATGAGGAAGCTGCCGTCGTCGTTGGGCTGAATCATATAAGCATAACTGGCCCGGTTCTTTTTGAAAAAGCCCTGTTTCGTCCCGTTTTCCCGCGCCTCAGCGACAGTCGTCCGGGCATAGTCGATGGCTTCTTTTTCAGAAAATGAAGCGATGTGCTGGATGTCGATTTTTTCCGCATAGCCGCCGGCATTGACGAGGACGCTGAAAAAGCGTATCTGGTAGGCAAATTCCGGCGTTTCTTCGGTCCATGACGGGTCGCTGAAGAAACTGCCATCGTCGCCGCCGATTTTCTGGGGCACAGCGCCGTTGTTATGGATGATATAGGTCAGGACCGACATGACCTGCTGATTCATCCGCATATAGGCGATGGTATTGATGAGGCCCAGGGCGCCGCCGAGGACGACGAGGACGCCGATTGTCGCCATGATGATGAATTTACGGCGCAGGCGCTTGATCATATTCATGGTCTAACCCTCCGCAGACGCTTCTTTCACGGTCAAGGCATAGTCCTGCCCTCTTTGGCCGACGATTTCAATGTCGGCCTGGACGGCTTCGAGCTTTTCCCGTAAATACGAGACGTAAAGGAAGACGATGCCTTCATCGACGTCGTCTTCTTCATCGCCCCAGACGTTATCGAAGATCTGGGCCGTCGACAGGGTTTTGCCGGCGTTGGCCATGAAGAATTTCATGAGCTTCGTTTCCTTATTGGCCAGGCGGATAGAATTGCGGCAGGCCAGTTCCTGTTCTTCCACGTCGAGTTCGACATTGCCGACAGTGAGTTTCGACGGCGCATAGGACGTCGACCGCCGCGTCAGGGAGCGCAGGCGGGCCAGGAGTTCGCCCATGGCGAAGGGCTTGGTCAAGTAGTCGTCGGCACCGGCGTCGAGGCCGGTAATGCGGTCGTCGATTTCGGCTTTGGCCGTCAGCATGATGACCGGCGTCATATTCCCTTTGTCGCGGATTTCCTTCAAGGCCTGGACGCCGTCCTTCTTCGGCATCATGATGTCGAAGATCATACAGTCATAGGACTGGGACAGAGCTTTTTCGACGGCAGCCTGGCCGTCATAGACGGCATCGACATCGTATCCCGAATGGGTCAGGATGGCAGACAGAGCTGCGGACATTTCTTTTTCATCTTCAGCTAATAGAAGGCGCATAGCGTTTCCCCCTTATTCTTGTGCATGGATCAAATTGCGGATAGTCTGCATGGACACGTCGCACGAAGCCAGTTCATCGGCACAGCGCTTGAGTTCCCGGACGATGAGTTCCGGGTTCTTGATGTCGTGCTTGTATTTCATCTGATGTTCCAGGCTGGCCCAGGAATCCATGGCAATCGTGCGCAGCTGGACTTCGGCATAGAAATGACCCGGATTGGCGCCGGTCACATCTTCATAAGGCTCTTCCAGTTCCAAAATGACGTGGTAACTGCGATAGCCGTTCGGTTTGACGTGGCGGATATAATCTTTCTCTTCGACGACGCGGACGCCATCGAGACTTTTCAGGAAGTCGATAGCCCGATAGATGTCGTCGAGGAAACAACAGACGATACGGATGCCGATGGCATCGCGGATATCGTGGAGAGCCGAATAGGCCGTCTGAGGCAGGCCCTTGCGGTCACATTTTTCCCGCATACTCCCTTCGGACTTGATGCGGTAAATCAGGTGTTCATAAGCCGCTTCCCCGGTCTTGGCCTTTATATCGTCACTATAGGCGCGGATACGGCCGATAATATCTTCCAGAGCAGCCTGCAAAGCCGGTCCATAGGAACCATAGATAGAATCCATAGTAGTATCACCTCATTCTACAAATTATCGGGAATGTACGAATATTATAGCATAGAAAAAGGCTTGTCGCACAGCGACAAGCCTTTTTGCTGTAGGGGCTCGCACGTGGCGAGCCCGCTCTGGGATATGTACGATTTTCCGACCCGTTTGTTAGAAAAATCATCCCAAAATTCCTAACGGGTCGCCCACGTGGCGACCCCTACACCCCAAAAACTATCTGTACTACAAACTATAAAGATAATGTAAGGGCGCCCGCCATGCCAATAGCGGACGGTCATCATCAATCTTTCTTATTCGTCAAATAGTACGAAATGCGGCTCAAGCCGATGGACAGGTCTTCGCGGAAGACGAAGATGCCGTCCGGTACGGTCAGGCGCAGCGGTGCAAAGGACAGGATGCCCCGGATGCCGGCGGCGACCATCTGGTCGGCGACCTGCTGAGCTACAGCTGCCGGTGTCGTGATGATACCGATCTGGATGCCTTCGCGCTGAATGACTTCGCCCATTTCAGAAATCGGCGTGACTTCGACGCCGCCGACGTTCTGACCGATGATGCGGTGATCGACGTCGAACAAGCCTGTCGTGCGGAAGCCCAAGCGTCCGAAAGTCTTGTAGTTCGCCAAGGCCCAGCCGAGATGGCCGATGCCGGCGATACCGATTTTCCAATGCTGCTGCAGGCCGATGATTTCCACGATCTGCTGGCATAATTCACTGACGTAATAGCCTACGCCCTTTTTCCCAAAAGCCCCAAAGCAGGTCAGGTCTTTGCGGATTTGTTCCGGCGTGATACCCAACCGTTCCCCTAACTTTTCGGATGAGATGATATCGATTCCCGCGTCTTGCAATAACAACAAGTCCCTGTAATACAGCGGCAATCGTTCGATGACAGCATCCGATATTGCCTTTTTCTGTCTCATGGATAATACCCTCCAACGATGTCCCAAGCTATTCCCTATAGCTATAAGTCATCTTATCTAGTGATAATAGTCACAGACTTATTATATATCATTGTGAATTATTTCGCAAACTATTTTTATCGTTTTTTTCACATTCTTCGCCATACATGTTAGCAAAAAGGGCACTCATCAGCCAAAAAGTAAGTGAAATCTGGGTACTAAATAAATCGTAGTCGCTCATGCCGCTGATTCCCAGGGACAAGACGGCAGCAGCCAGGGTCATGGCCAGGGACCGGCTGAAGGTGTGGGCCGCATGACTGCGCACATAGCGGATGGCATACCAGGCATTGCCGAAAAAGAACCATAAGCCGAAGCCCAGGCCGGCCATGCCCGTTTCTGCCAGGATGTTGAGGTACATATTATGGGCGTGGAAGATGACGATACCCGCTTCCTGGATCAATTCATTATAGACGGGATAGACGTGTTTGAAGGCGCCCCAGCCAATGCCCAGGACGGGATGGTCGACAAACATGGCAATGGCTGCCTCCCACATGTCCATGCGCATGGAAACGGACGTATCCGCTTCGCCGTGGCTGAAAATGGACATCAGGCGGTCGGCGACGCCGCCGTGGTAGAAAGCCAGGATCAGCGGGCCTGCCAGAAAGAGGAGCCACACCCGTTTATCCCAAAAGAGGCCGAAAAAGAAGATCAAAGCGCAGACGCTGAGCCATGCGCCACGGGAATAGGTCAGGATCAGGCAGAGGGTCAGGATGGCAAAAAAGGCCAGGTACATGACGTGATGCCAGCGATGGCGGGTACAGATCATCATCGACGCCGCAGCGCTCATGATAATCAGCAGGAAGGCCGACAATAAGTTAGGGTTGTACAGCGTCGAGTACATGCGGCGCCGCAGCATGGGAAAGGCTGAGTTGTCGACCCATTCGGCCTCGTGGAGGGTCAGCATGTGGGCATACTGGTACAGGCCGTACAGGGCGACGACGAAGGCACTGAGGAGGAGCGTCGAAAAGAGCAGGCGCCGTTCCCAGGAATGGCGGACGAACAGGAGGATGCCAAAGTAGAGCACGAGGTACTGCAAAACCGTGAAGGCATAGAAAGCCGTCCCTAAGAGAAAGTGCGGCGAGCCGACGAGAGACAGAAAGGCCACCAGGGCAAAGCCGACAGCCGGCAGGGACAACGGCGACTGGCGCAGGGGCAGTTTGGGATATTTTTTACAGTAATAGAGCCCCAGGCCCAGGGCGATGATGAAAAAGCCTTCCATAATGAACAAGTTCCACGGCATAAAAAAGACAGTACCAGCCATAGCATAGACGACGCGCAGCCGTGCCCGCTCGGCTGGCGTACTGCCGGTCCGTATTATCCACTTCATAACGTTCGCTCCTTACATTCCGTGTAAAATATATGTATCATTTTACCATAAGAAGGCGCAGAGGCGCAACGAAAAGGCGCTGTCCTGTAAGACAGCGCCTTTTTAGTTGCTAGTTGTTCGTGGCTGACTGCTATAAGAGGAATCAAGCGGGCCGCCCTTTGGGACGGCCCCTACAAGCTGCTGACCGCTCGGCCCTTACTCAATATGGTATCTCTTCCGGAAGTATTTCCGGACTTCTCCCTGGATGTACAGAGAGCCGACGATGCAGAGGACCTGGTCCGGTTTGACGGCAGCCAGGGCTTTGTCCAGGCCTTCGGCGATGGTGCCGGCCCAATCGGCTTTGCACGGCAGAATGGCCGCCATGGCCTTGGGGTCGGCTGAGCGCGGCGTCGGTGCCGGTGCGCAGACGACGTAATCGTCGTCGTGGAAGAGTTCCCGTACCATCTGACTGTAATCTTTGTCGGCCAGGACGGAGAAGAGGAAGACCCGCTTCCGCGAGGCGAAGACGTCTTCGTAAGTCTTGCAGAAGGTGTCGATGCCAGCTGGGTTGTGGGCGCCGTCGAGGACAACGTCGATGTCACCGGCTTTGAAGACCTGGAAGCGGCCTGGCCACTGGACATGGCGGATGCCGTTTTCCAGGACCGTCCGGGTCAGTTTCTTTTCATGGCGGGCCAAGATGAGCAGTGTCATGACGGCAGCGGCGCAATTCGTCCGCTGGTGTTTGCCCAGCAGGGGCAGGACCGTCGTAATGGCAAAGCCGTATTTTTCCCGGACCGTCACCATCTGACCGGCTTCCGGGTCTTCCGGTCCGGCGTTGCCGACGACGTCGAAGCTGTGGTCCAGGGCATAGAGGCGGCTGTGCTTTTCATAGGCCTTGCGGGCGATGACCTGCAAAGCCGGCCCATCGGCCGTCGTGACGACAGGTACGCCTTCCTTGATGATGCCCGCTTTCTGTTCGGCAATGGCTTCGATCGTATTACCACAGTATTTCATGTGGTCCATGGCGACGTTAGTGATGACCGAGACGACGGGGACGATGACGTTCGTCGAATCGAGGAGGCCGCCCAGGCCCACTTCGATGACGGCGTAATCGACGCCGATATAGTCGAAGTACCAGAAAGCAGCAGCCGTAATCATTTCAAATTCCGTCGGCCCTTCCCCGCCGGCAGCGACCATGGCCGTCACGGCGTCTTTGACGACGGATACGGCTTTGGCGAAGTCGTCACGGGAAATGTCATGGTTGTCGATATGGATCCGTTCCGTATAGTCTTCCAGATGAGGCGACGTGTAGCGGCCCGTCCGGAAGCCCGCTTCGGTCAGGACCGAGGCGATCATAGCCGTCACCGAGCCCTTGCCGTTGGTCCCGGTGACGTGGATGGTCTTATAGTTGTTCTGGGGATTGCCCAGCCGTTCCAGTAAGGCCTGGATACGGCCGAGCCCCAGCTGGATGCCAAAGACATTGGCTGATTCCAGATAGTCTATTGCTTGTTCGTAGGTCATAGCTGCCTCTTAGAGTTTAGCCAGGTCTTCCATGCGCTTGGTCAAAGCAGCCATCTTTTCCTGGTAGTCGGCGAGCTTGCCCTTTTCTTTTTCGACGACCGCTGCCGGTGCTTTCGAGAGGAAGCCCTGGTTGGACAGCTTCTTGTCGAGGCGGGCGATTTCCTTCTGGAGTTTTTCCTGTTCCTTCTGGACGCGGGCCGTTTCTTTTTCGACGTCGATGAGGTCTTTGAGCTGTAAGTAGACTTCAATGCCCGGGACAACGGCGACGACGGCATTTTCCGGTTTGGCATCGCCCGCACCGAGGAGGGTTACTTTATCGGCAAAGGCCAGGATATGGAAGTAATCTTCGTAAGTCTTCAAGGTCTGAGCCATGTCTTCCGTAGCCGGAGCCAGGATGACCGGCGCCTTCTTGCCCATGGGGACGTTCGATTCGGCGCGGAGGTTACGGATACCCTTGATGGCTTCCATCATGGTATTCATCGTAGCGGCATCGGCCGGGAAGTTCCATTTATCCTGCGTCTTCGGCCAGGGAGCGACGATGATGCTTTCGCCTTCGTGAGGCAGGTGCTGCCAGAGGTGTTCCGTAACGAAGGGCATGAAGGGATGGAGCATTTCCAGGGTGTGCGTCAGGACATAGACCAGGACGTACTGGACCGTGTGCTTGTCCCGTTCGCTTTCGGCCTGGTAAAGGCGCTTCTTGGCCAGTTCGATGTACCAGTCGCAATAGGAGTTCCAGATGAAGTTGTAAACGGCATCGGCAGCGTCGCCGAGTTCAAATTTATCCAGGTCTTCCGTGACTTTGGCGACGGTTTCATTGAAGGATGTGAGGATCCAGCGGTCGGCCAGGGTCAGGTCTTTATCTTCAGGGATGAAGGTTTCGTCGAAATCACCGAGGTTCATGATGACGAATTTAGAAGCGTTCCAGATCTTATTGGCAAAGTTACGGTTCGCTTCGACGCGTTCCATGTAGAAGCGCATGTCGTTGCCCGGCGTATTGCCCGTGACCAGGGTGAAACGCAGGGCATCGGCGCCGTACTGTTCGCAGACACCGAGGGGATCGATACCGTTGCCCAGGGATTTACTCATCTTGCGGCCCTGGCTGTCGCGGACCAGGCCGTGGATGAAGACGTTCTTGAAGGGGATGTCCTTCATGAATTCGCAGGTCATGAACATCATGCGGGCGACCCAGAAGAAGATGATATCATAGCCCGTGACCAGGACGCTGGTCGGGAAGAACTGCTGGAGGTCCGGCGTCTTATCGGGCCAGCCCATAGTCGAGAACGGCCAGAGAGCCGAGCTGAACCACGTATCGAGGACGTCCGGGTCGCGGTGGATGTGTTTGCTGTGGCAGTGCTGACATTCTGTGATGTCTTCCCGGCTGACGGACGACTTGCCGCAGTCATCGCAGTACCAGACAGGGATCTGATGGCCCCACCAGAGCTGACGGCTGATGCACCAGTCGTGGACGTCTTCCAGCCAGTGATTATAGGTCTTGACGAAACGGTCGGGAATGAACTTCGTCTTGCCGTCTTCGACGGCCTTGAGGGCGGCTTCGGTCAAGGGCTTCATCTTGACGAACCACTGCTTGGTGACGAACGGTTCGACTGTCGTCTTGCAGCGCGAGCAATGGCCGACGGCATGGGTCAGTTCTTCGATGTGGTCCAGGAGGCCCAATTCTTTCAAGTCGGCGACGACGGCTTTCCGGCAGTCTTCCCGGGTCATGCCGTTGTATTTGGCACCGGCTTTTTCATTCATCGTGCCGTCGAGGCTCATGATCATGATGGATTCCAGGTTGTGGCGCTGGCCCATTTCAAAGTCGTTCGGGTCGTGAGCCGGCGTAATCTTGACGGCGCCCGTACCGAAGCCGATATCGACGTAATCGTCGGCGATGACTTCGACTTCGCGGTCGACGAGAGGAACGACGACTTTCTTGCCGATGTATTTCTTCATGCGGTCGTCAGCCGGGTTGACGGCGACAGCCGTATCGCCCATGATCGTTTCCGGACGGGTCGTGGCGATCATGATGTAGTCATCTTCGCCGACGACAGGGTATTTGATGTACCAGAGATGGCCCTGGACGTCGGAATGGTCGACTTCGATATCCGACAGGGCCGTATGGCAGTGCGGGCACCAGTTGGTGATGCGCTGGCCCTGGTAGATGAGGCCTTTTTCATAGAGCGTGACGAAGACTTCGCGGACGGCGCGGGCGCAGGTATCGTCCATGGTGAAGCGCTTGCGGCTCCAGTCGCAGGAAGATCCGAGGCGGCGGACCTGTTTTTCGATGCGGCTGCCGTACTGTTCCTTCCAGGCCCAGACGCGTTTCAGGAATTCTTCACGGCCGATGTCGTAGCGGGACTTGCCTTCTTCTTTGGCCAGCTGCTGTTCGACTTTGACCTGGGTTGCAATGCCGGCGTGGTCCGTGCCGGGGATCCAGGCAACGTTATAGCCTTCCATGCGTTTGAAGCGGACGAGGATATCCTGCAGGGTATTGTCCAGGGCGTGGCCCATGTGGAGCTGACCCGTGACGTTCGGCGGCGGCATGACGATGCTGAACGGTTCTTTGCTCGGATCCGGGTCCTGATGGAAGTAGCCATTCTTTTCCCAAAAATCATACCAGGACATTTCAATGTCGTTCGGTGCATAAGCGCCTAACTGTTCCTTATTCCATTTCATCTGTATTCCCTCCAAAACAAAAAAAGAGCATTCCCTCGCCTAAGGGTATTCCTTAGGACGAAAGAATGCTGTATCTTCCGCGGTACCACCTAATTTGCCGCTTGCGCGACCGCTTCATGGCACAGGTAACGTCTGCTGCACGGGCAGGCCTTTCCTCCTGCCAGCTCCCGGGTGACGCGCCCTACCCTCTTTGGATACCCTCGCACCGGACTCGGCATCTCGCTGACAAAAAGAAATAAGGCTTCTTCCGCTCATCGCTTTTATGTGATAAATATTGTAGCAAGTTTACTTGGGCCTGTCAAGGTACTCCGCGTAAAATCAATAGACGCCCTGCTTGAAGAGGGTCATCATTTCCATGGTCAGGCTGGCCTTTTCCGTATCTTCCGGAATGTCCTTGCGGTCGATCCAGCCGGCCGTGGCCAGTTCGCCGTGGTCGACTTTCAGCGTATCGTCGCCGTCGAGGTCGCAGAAGAAGCCAAAGAGCAGCGTATCCGTGAAGCACCAGGGCTGGCTCTTATAGAACTGCAGATTCTTGACACGGATGCCCACTTCTTCCATGACTTCCCGGTGGACCGTTTCTTCGATGGTCTCACCGACTTCGGCAAAACCGGCCAGCAAGGCGATATTCTTGTATTCCCGTCCGGCATACTTCGAGACCAGCAGTTTGTCGCCATGGCGGACGGCGACGATGACGGCCGGACAGATGCGCGGATAAATCATGGTGTGGCAGTGGTCGCAGTGTACCATGCGTTCGTTCTCGCTGTGCACCATGGGGCGGCCGCAATGGCCACAATAGATGTGGTTGCTGTACCAGTTGTGCAGGGACAGGCCGGCGATGCCGGCAAAGGCCAGGTAACGCGGCCGGGCAGCGCGCATGAAATTGATGGACACATAGGTAAAGCCGTCCCGTTCCGGCAGGGCTTCCTTCGCCAGGTAGAACTGGGCCCGGTCTTCGGCAAAGAGCCAGCGGAACTGGTCTTCTCCGATGTCGGCATAGTCGGCATGGCGGGGATAGACGAATTCTTTATCGCCCGTCAGCCGGACCAGGACCTTGCGGCCCTGATAAGACAGCAGAATACCATCCCGCGCCAGAGGCACAGGGTGGTATTCGACATGGTACGTGTGATTGCCAAGGTCTTGTATCATTCGACGAGTTTCGCTCCTTCATTGCTGCATTTCAGGATATGGCCCGTAGCGGCGATGCCGTGGTCGTTGAAGCAGTTGATCATGGCGTCCATGATCTGCACTTCCTGATCCGTCGCAAAGGCGATGAGCGTCGAACCGGAACCGCTGATGGTAGCGCCCAGGGCACCGGCTTCGACGGCCTTCTTAAGGACCAGTTCGCCGCTGGGAATGAGGCGCAGGCGGTAGGGCACGTGCAGTTTATCCTGCAGGCCATAGGCGATGCGGTCGTACTGCTTGGTGAACAGCGAAGAAACGAGGAAGCTGACGCGGCTGACGTTGAAGACGGCGCTCTGGTAGTCGATGGTCTTGGGTAGGGCCTTGCGGGCTTCTTCCGTCGAAACTTCGACTTCCGGGCTGACCGTAATGAAAGACAGGTCATCGTCGATGGGGATGGAATTGGTCAGGGTCTTGCCATCGACCATGATAGAAACGGACAGGCCGCCGTAAATGGCAGGAGCCACGTTGTCAGGATGGCCTTCCAGGACGGTCGCCATGGTCAGCATATCTTCGCGGGTCATCTTATTGCTCGTCAGGGCATTGCCGATGAGGATGCCGCCGACGAGGGCTGCCGAACTGCTTCCCAGGCCGCGGGCCGGCGGAATAGCATTGACCAGCCGCAGTGTGCCGCCCTTGGGCAGGGACTGGCGGTTCTTGATGGCCACGGCCTTCATGGCCTGGCCGACCATGTTCTCATCGAAATTACGGGGCAGGGAATTGGCTCCCAAACCTTCGATTTCGACAGTGATCGTGTCTTTATCCGGTTCTTCCGTAAAATAAATGTCATTGTACAAAGTCAGCGCAATCCCGACGGCATCAAAGCCGGAGCCGACGTTAGCCGACGTGGCCGGGATCTGTGCGTGCAGCGTTTTTGTCATTTCTTACACCTCGATTACACGAATGGCATTCGCAATCTTGCGAACGCACGACAAGTCTTCGATTTTCTGGAGCGAAGCCTGGACCAGGCCTGCTGGCGATTTGTCGATGAGGATGACGATTTCAGCGATTTCTGCCGTTTCATCCTTCTGGATGAGGGAGCGGATACTGATATTGTTTTCTGCCAGGACCTTGGAAACAGCCGCCAGGACGCCCGGCGCATTGTTGACGATCATGCGGATGTAGTACGGCGAGGAAATGTCGGCTTGCGGTTTGAGCTTGGCTTCGTGCCATACGTAATCCCGTTTGCCCGTCATCTTCAGGTTGCGGTGGAGGATGACGTTCATGACGTCGCTGACGACGGCACTGGCTGTCGGCAAGGAGCCGGCGCCCTGGCCGTAGAACATGACGTCACCGACGCAGTTGCCGCGGACGCAGACGGCATTGTAAGCGCCGTCGACGTTGGCCAGCGGGTGGCCTTTGCGGATGAAAGCCGGATGGACGTTGAGGGAAATGCCGTCTTCATCCTGGCGTGCAATGGCCAGGAGTTTGATGACATAGCCCATTTCCGTGGCGTGTTCAATATCTTCTTTGCTAATGTTTTCAATGCCTTCGACATGGACGTCGTTGAAGGTCACAGCCGAATGGAAGCCCAGCGTTGCCAGGATAGCGATCTTGCGGGCCGCATCGTAACCGCTGACGTCGTTCGTCGGGTCCGCTTCGGCATAGCCCTTTTCCTGGGCTTCCTTGAGGACGTCTTCATACGACGAGCCATAGGCGGTCATGTTGGACAAGATGAAGTTCGTCGTGCCGTTCATGATGCCGATGATTTCTTCGATGCGGTTGCTGTTGAGCGACGAATACATCGGGCGCACGATGGGGATGCCGCCGGCGACACTGGCTTCGAACTGGAAGTCCACGTTGTGCTGCTGCGATAATTTCAATAGCGGGATGCCGTAATCGGCGATGAGGTCCTTATTGGCACTGATGACGCTCTTGCCGCGCAGGAAGCACTGTTCGATGCAGTCCTTGGCAAAATCGGCGCTGCCCATGACTTCGACGACGATGTCGATTTCATCGTCGTTGATGATGTCGTTGAAATCCGTCGTGAGCTGGATGGAATCAGGTAAGTCTTCCATCTTTTCGTACTTATTCAAATCGCGGATGAGGACCCGCTTGATGTTGATTTTCGTATCGAGCTGTTCTTCAATGAGCGGACCGTTCATGGCCAGTAAGTCGACAACCCCTTTTCCGACCGTACCGCAGCCTAACAAGGCAATGGAAACATTTTTCATGAGCCTACTCCCCCTTTTTTATCTTACGCTTGTCCGATGATATCGACTTTGCTGACACCGGACAGCTTTTCCAACGTTTTAATCAGTTCATCGACAGGAACGGTCATATCCTTGGTTTCGATGGACAAGCTGACATCTGCCATTCCCTGCAAGGGAATCCCCTGGTTGATGGTCAGGATACTGCCGTTATTGGCAGCGACCGTGTTGAGCACTTGCGATAATTCCCCAGGCCGGTCGAAGATCATGACCGACAAGGTGACGATTTTCCCCTGAGTCACATCGTAAAACGGGAAGACATAGTCCTTATACTTATAGTACGCACTGCGGCTCAAGTCCATCATGCGGACGGCTTCGTTGATGGTGCGCGTCTGATGATGCTTGAGAATTTCCTTGACCTTGATGGTCTTCTTGATGGCTTCGGGCAGAATGTCTTCGCGGACCAGGTAAAATTTATGGTTGCTGTCTTCTTTCACTCGGCTTCCTCCCTTTCGAGAAAATATTGATACGTCGCCATGAGGCCCGGCATGAGTTTCATCTTCGGCCGCCAGCGGAGCGTTTCGATGGCCTTGCCATTGGCCAGGGACGACCGGAAAATATCGCCCTTGCGGGCTTCTCCATAAGAAACGGCCACACCGGCATGAGAGAAATACAAGAGAATCTCTTTCAGGGCGTTGATGGTCGTCTCGATCTGGGTGCTGATGTTATAAATCCCTGACGGCACGCCGCTGTCCATAGCGGCGATATTGGCGCGGGCCACATCCTTGACGTAGACGAAGTCGCGGGACTGTTCACCGTCGCCGAAAATCGTCAGGTCCTGACCGCAGGCCAATGCTCTGGCAAAGAGGCCGACGACACCGCCTTCGCCGCCATTGCCCTGGCGTTCGCCATATACATTGGCATAGCGCAGGATGGCATAGGGCAGGCCGAACAGGCTGCCATAGAGCTGGATATACTTTTCTGCAGCCACTTTGGTCAAGCCGTAGAACGACGCCGGTGCCAGTGGTTCCGATTCGCTCAGGGGCACTTTAGGATTATCGCCATAGACGGCGGCCGACGACGAATAGATGAATTTCTGTACACCCTGACGGCGGCACTGTTCCAGGACATTGATCAGGCCGATGACGTTGAGTTCGGCATCTTCCCTGGGATGGGCCAGGGAGTAGGATACCTGGGTCTGGGCCGCTTCATGAAAGACGACGTCGAAACGGCCTTCTTCAAAGAGGGCCTGCAGGGCTGCTTCGTCGCGGATATCGCCTTCGACGAAACGGGCCTCTGTCGGGATCTGGTCCCGGCAGCCTGTACTCAGGTTATCAAAGACGGTCACGTCATGGCCGTCTTCCAGCAAGGCGTCGACGAGGTGGGAACCGATGAAGCCGGCCCCGCCGGTAACTAAAATATGCAAAGTAAGACCTCCAATCCTTACGGCAGGTCACCGTAAGTAATGAGTTCAATCTGTTTGGCTTCCAGCTGCTGGCGGATAGCCGGTGACAGCAGGGCCTGGAATTCATCCTGCCAGTGATAGCCCCAGGAAAAGGACTGGCTGAGGACAGCCGTACTGCGGCCTGGATGCATCATGATTTCATGGGTCCCAAAAGGCAGTCTGTCGATGAGATAGTGCAGATTGCTTTCCGTCATGTGCCCGCCGTCGACCATGCCCCAGAAAAAGTCCGTCGTCGTAAAGTGTAGGCGCCGGACCGAGGCCATGGCTTTCTTCGACAAGTAGGTCAGGCCGTCGCGGCCGGCAATGCGCACGGGATTGGCCGACAATACCTTATAGGAATAGGCTTCCCTGGGGATGCGCAGACGGTGGATACCGTACTTCATCATCAGCGACTGGACGATGGACCAGACCTGCGGCAGGACGTGCAGGTGCTGGTGGCTGTCCAGGTGGTCGATGGGAAGGCCCGTGGCCATGATTTTTTCCATCTGGGCGTCGAGTTCCCGGTAGACCTGACCGTAATCGAGTTTCCCCTGACAGGCCCGCTTGACGACTTCCGTATAGCTTTCCGGCAGCAGGCCGTCGGGCTGGACCAGGGTCGGCAC
>ERZ1034969.812-NODE-812-length-15634-cov-16.376982_pt1 | contig 15634 bp, 15 predicted proteins | sample MGYA00520624_ERZ1034969 | MGnify/ENA primary metagenome ERZ1034969 (study PRJEB33766, sample SAMN09781776) | gut metagenome | biome: gut microbiome | host: Homo sapiens | place: Madagascar | study: EMG produced TPA metagenomics assembly of the PRJNA485056 data...
CGGCCAGGCCGTGACCGACGTCACCCCGAACTGCGTGGCCACGACCAAGCAGTAAGATGATTCACGCATCAGTAGATTGATTACAACGTTGAGTGTGGTGCCGGCCGTGTAGCCGACACCACCTTTTAATTCTTGTTGGGAAAGACAATCGTTTTTCATGCGTTGATTCGAAGGTTGAGTTTCATACGTTGAAATTTGAAACTAAATAAAAGATATATAAGGCTTCAGTTGATGTCAGATTTTTTTGATGAATATGTTTAATGAATTTGACATTGTTGCTGTTAAAATTGTCTTGTCTATTAGAAGTTGGATAATATGCCAAGAGTATCCATAAGATTGTATATGGCGATATAGAGCAAGATTGGAACGTTTGTATGGCAGGTTATGTCCTTGATGCGAAGGGAAAGGCGGGACGGATTGTTGATTTTTCTGGTTCTTCTGCAGAAGCACATTCTTTAAAAGTCTGTCTGGTTGGCTCTAGCGGTGGACATCTTGCGCACTTGCATATGCTTGAACCTTTTTGGAAGGACAAGGATCGATTCTGGGTTACCTTCAATAAGGAAGATGCGCGAAGTTTGCTTAAAGATGAGCACGTTTACCATTGCTACTATCCGACAAACCGAAATTTAAAAAACCTTATTCGGAATACTGCAGTCGCTTGGAAGGTGCTGCGTAAAGAAAAGCCGGATTTGATTATTTCCAGTGGCGCTGCCGTGGCTGTTCCTTTCTTCTATCTCGGCAAGCTGTTTGGAGCAAAGCTTATTTATATTGAGGTGTTTGATCGCATTGATAAGCCGACCATGACAGGTAAGCTTGTCTATCCGATTGTTGATAAATTCATTGTGCAATGGGAAGAAATGAAGAAAGTTTATCCCAAGGCCATCAACCTTGGAAGTATCTTCTAAGAAGGTGATTGTGCGATGATTTTTGTGACCGTAGGTACTCATGAGCAGCCATTCAATCGCTTGATTGAGGCTGTAGATAATTTGTGCGAGACCGGTGTGATTAATGAACCTGTTATTATGCAGACTGGTTTCAGCACTTACGAGCCTAAGCATTGTGAATGGCATAAGCTTCTTCCTTATGATCAGATGAAGGAAAAAGTAGCCAAGGCACGAATTGTTATTACGCATGGAGGGCCAGCGAGCTTCATCATGCCGTTGCAAATTGGGAAAATTCCGATTGTGGTGCCTCGCCAGCTGCAATTCAATGAACATGTGAATAATCACCAAGTTGACTTTACAAAGGCTGTAGCTGAACGTATGGGCAATATTATTCCCGTGTATGACATTGCCCAATTAGGTAAGGTTGTACAATGCTATAACGAGCTTATTGATTCTATGCAGAATAATGATCTTCGTACAAATAATGCTCAGTTTAACTCTGCCTTAGAAAAAATTGTTGAGAGAATGTTCGTAAGAGAGGGGGAGTGAAATGGCAAAAGTGGGAATTATGTCTATGCAGCGGATCGCGAATTATGGGTCTTTCCTACAGGCATATGCGCTCAAAACCATGATTGAGAAACTGGGACATGACGTTCAATTTGTTGATTATCATGTATGTCCACCTGTTGTTCAAGATGCATCAGAAAGCACAAATAAACTAACTCGTTTATTTAAGAAGGGATTGGAAACATTTGCTTTTAACGCTCCGTTGCAACATAAACTTGCTTTTATTAAATATAAGAAAAATTATGCAAAGAAGTATTTACCTCTTTTAGGAATTACTAACGATTACAATTACCAACCCGAATTAGATTACTTGGTCATTGGTAGTGATGAGGTTTTTAATTGTATTCAGAAGAATACGAACGTTGGTTTTTCTCCAGAACTTTTTGGCGCGGATAATCATGCAGATAAAGTTATTACGTATGCTGCATCATTTGGAAACACCACTTTGTCAAAGCTTCAGCAATATAAAAAAGATACTGAAATAGCTTCGTATCTAAAAGAAATTTCTGCAATTTCAGTACGAGATCATAATTCTGGAAAGATCGTTCAAGAATTGACCGGTAGATCTCCTGAGTATAATTTAGATCCCGTACTTGCTTATGATTACTTCAATGAGTGTGAAAAAATTCCCGACCTCGAAGTTAACGAGCGTTATTTGATTCTTTATGCATATTCTGGCCGTATTACTGATGCAGAAGCGGATTGGATTGCAAGCTATGCGAAACGTAAAAGCTTGAAAGTCTATGCAATTGGTGGAGTGCAAAAGTGTGCCGATCGCTTTATTGATTGCTCGCCATTCGAAGTACTTGCTTATTTCAAGGGTGCAGAAGAAGTAATCACAGATACTTTCCATGGTTCGATTTTCTCTACTATTGCGCACAAACCATTCACCACCATTATTCGTAAGAGCCTTGGAAACAGCTATGGAAACGAGGAGAAGCTTTCGGATTTGTTGAATCGACTTGGTTTGGACTCCAGGATGACGTATAAAGTCCAGGATGCCGCTCGAATCAATTCAAACCTGATAGATTATGCAGCCGTCGATGAGCTTATTGCTCGGGAACGGCTACACACCATGCGCTACTTTGCAAATCAATTGGATAGCTAACTGTAGAAGAGAGAGTTGTAAGAAATATGAGTGTGAAATCTACTCTGAAAAGAATTCTTCCCATTGGCGTTTTTGAACGTATCAAGCGTATTGCTAATGGTAGGCTGTCTCTCTACGGAATGACACTTACACAGGCACATCGGTTTAACAAAGCCTATGCAAAGTACGATTCAACAGGAATCTGTCAAATTGCTGCACGAATGACCTTTTTCACTCATCAAATCGAAAAAGGCCTTAGCCATACTAATTTTCGATATGGATTCGGGCATAAGCCTCTTCAGTATTTGAAAGATGCTATGGAAAAGTATCAGCATGCAGATGCGAGTTATGAATCCTCTGTTGTATATCAGAGTGCACTTGCCGCATTACATGAGTATGCTGTTCGACATGAAGGGCACGAGGAAGAGTTCGCTTTTGCAAGATCTCTTTTCCCGGGAAATATATGGCGTGCAGCTGCTCAAGCTCCAGTGACTTGCGGTGGAAGCCTTGTCATTACTGCTGAATCAAAGTTACATAATGCATCTCTCACATTTAGTGAATTGTCGGAGAACCGCCATTCTGTTCGTGAATATAGTTCTTCTCCTGTTTCGTATGAGGAAATAAAACCTGCAATTGATTGTGCCATGAGAACGCCATCTGTATGTAATCGGCAGCCGTCAAGAGTGAAAGTGATTCTTGACCCCAAGCAGATTTCAAGTGCATTGCAAATTCAGGGCGGTTTTGGAGGATATGCTATGCCTCCCGCGTTGATTCTGATTACGGCTGATAGTCGAGTGTTTATGACTCCACAAGAGCATAACGAAGGATTTGTTGATGGTGGTTTGTTCGGTATGTCTCTTCTGCTTGCTTTGGAAGAAAAAGGATTGGCTGCATGCCCATTGAATACGATGTTTCTTCCGAGTGCAGATAAGGCTACACGTAAATTGCTCGATATTCCTGATTATGAGAATTTTGTAATGTATATCGCGGTAGGACATTTTCCGGATGAAATTCGGACATGTAGGTCTACACGCCGTAATTCCGATGATGTTATTTGTTTAATTCGCTAAATTAAGAATTGGATAATATAGATGGTTAAGATTGCTGCCGGAGTGGTCCTTTTTAATCCTAATAGTATAACACGTGTTAAAGAATGCCTCAATAATATTGCTGAGCAAGTTGCAATGTTATATATATATGATAATTCGACTAAAGAGATTGGGCTTGAGTTTCCGAGTAATTCAATATATATAACAGAGAAAGCTAATCGTGGGATTGCGCATGCTTTGAATGCAATTATGAGCAAGGCAAAAGATGATGGCTTTGATTGGGTTATTACTCTTGATCAGGATTCAATTATTCCACCTGGCATGGTCAAATCATTCAAGGAGATTATTGAACACTCTAATGAGAAACTTGGAATTGTCTGTCCACAAGTGATTGATCGACGGCGCGTGTATAGCCGGCCAACATCGCTTTCAGGGGGGGAGTATGTCTCAAAAGCGATTACATCTGCAAGCTGTACTTCTGTAAAAGCTTGGGAAAAAGTTGGCAAATTTGATGAGTGGTTGTTCATAGATTTGGTTGATAATGAGTTTTGTAAGCGCCTTGTTTCTTCTGATTATAAAATATTAAAAGTAAACAAATGGATTCTTGATCAGGAATTTGGTGTTATTGAGCCAAAAACAGAAAGACAGCAAATCTTTTGGATGAAAATAAGCCAGTTTTTCCATATTCCAAATCTTGCAAAATTTGCATATAAAAAAGAGGTAAGTCCATTTCGTGTTTACTATGTTCATCGAAACATTATATATATAAATCGAAAATTGAGACATTATGGGACCGTTGGCTTTGACAGTTTTAACTGTAAAAGTTACTTTGGTTTTTTGGTGTGTTACACACTTCCAAGTGTTTTAAGGGCTCAGCAAAAGAAAAAGGTCATTTCGGCGATTGTTCGCGGCACCAAAGATGGGCTTCTCTCCCATCCTAAGCAGTGGATTGCGCCGAAATCTCTTTCTAATACGAAATAAGAATCGATGAAGAAGAAAATTTTAATTATTAATACAGCTGGAATGGGTCTTGGCGGTATCACTACGCATATTCTGACTTATCTCGAAGCAATTATAGGTGATTGTCCTAATTTGTCTGTAACCATTGGTGTTACTGGGCTTCGTGACGATGATGTAATTTTGCGATTCCAGAAACTCGGTTGTGAAATTGTTGATTTACCGAATCGAAAAAAAAATGTTCTTTCATATATGAAAGAGATAAACAAATTGATGCATAAACATCAATTTGATGTACTTCATGTGCATGGAAATAGCGGAACCATGGTAATCGAATTGTTTTGTGGGTTATTGAATCACATTCCAATTCGAATTGCTCATTGTCATAATTCCGTGAGTAATCATATGCTAGTGCATAAAATTTTAGGACCATTGTTCACGAAAACATATACAAACGCTTTTGCTTGTTCTGATTTGGCAGGAGAATGGCTGTTTGGGAAAAACGGATATGTGGTTCTTCCTAATGCCATTGATTTGTCTAAATTTCATTTTTCGAGCGGGATCAGAGAGAAAAAAAGAGCCGAACTTGGAATTCCTGTTTCAAAGAAAATTATTGGGCATGTAGGCAATTTTAATCATCAAAAGAATCATGTTTTTTTGGTTAATGTTTTTAAAGAAATCCTTAAGCAGGAAGATTCCATTCTTCTGCTTGTAGGCACTGGAGCACTTGAGCCTGTCATAAAAGAGATAGTTCACGACGAAGGACTCTCCGACAAGGTTATCTTTCTTGGTCTACGAGATGATGTCTATGATTGGATGCAAGCCATGGACTGTTTCATCTTCCCTTCCAAATGGGAAGGGTTTGGCACTGTGCTTATAGAAGCTCAAGCAAGTGGGTTGCCTGTTTTGTCAGCTGATACCGCACCAGATAGTGTCAAGATTAACTCTAATTTTATCTTTATGTCTCTTGATTCATCTCCTTGGCAGTGGGCTCAGCAGGCATGTAATCTGATTGAGTCTGATAAGAATGTGCGATGCGTTGATGTAAAGAAATTCAGTAATTATGATGTATCTTGCACAAAAAAGATCATCGAAGAGGTTTACCATATTCAAGGACGGTGAGTAGAGCCAATGACAATATTCGGATTGCTGTGGAGCGCTGCGATTGTCTTTTGTTTTTGCTCCAGATCAATCAAGAACATGACATTCTTGACGCTTCTTGCAATGATTTTTCAATGTGATAATTTCATTGATTTTGGTGGATTTGCTGTTGGCCCACAGCTTGTCACTTCGATTCTATTTATTGTTCGTATTGCGATTTTTAATTCTGTTTCTTTACATCCGCGTAAAGAAATGAGAACTATACGATGTGCTTTTTCTGTTTTTTTGTTCATATGCTTGATTTCTATTTTTGTTAATTTTGATAAAATTCAAAATCAAGATTTATCATATTTTCTTCATGTTTCACAGATATACATTTTCTTCATATGTTCGATTGCAATGAGCAGTGTATCTAGATTTTTTTCCGAATCCGAAGTGTATCGATTTGTTGAAATAATCACGATTATTCAATTGGCAATTGGTGTTTTGCAGTATATTATTTCTCTTGGCGTAATACCAAGATTATTTATTATTAATGAATTGCTATATAACGATCATGGAGAAGTAACTTATTATTATTCGTCCTTTAGGCGAGTTTTGTCGACTTATCAAGAGCCATCTTTTTATGCGTGTTTTCTTGTTGGAGCCTTCTTTTTCTTTTTGTCTTCTAAAGTCAGAAATAAAAAAAGAACTATAATCATGGTTCTCTCAATCATTGAAATTATTCTGACCTTTTCTTCAACAGCTTATGGTGCACTGGCTATTATCGGTATTCTTTACATATGTCTTAATGCTACTTCAAGAAGAGGCATTTTTCTTGCTGCAACAGGAAGCGTTGTTGCTTTGATAATGTTTATTTTTTTCAAACCGATTCTCAATGATGTTATTTTTGACAAGGCTTCATCGGGATCGGCCGCCGCACGGCGAATGTGGGACTATCTTTCGACTTTGGATTTTGAATCTTCACCGATTATAGGTATCGGGTACAAGATGTCTAGAGCTAGTTCCTTGTCAATGACGGTACTTGCTTCTGAAGGTATCATTGGCTTTATTGGGGTCATATGTATTATTCTTATGATTTTGCTTCCGCTATTGAGTAGAGAAAAAAGACGGATTATGGGGCCTGTGAATATCTCTATTAGATATGCATGCCTGGCAGCATTTTGTTGTCTTTTTATTGCAGTCCCGGATATTGATATTTCTCCGCTTTGGCTTTGGCTTTATATTCTTCAGTTATCTGTTTACCGCTATAGGAATTGCAGAGAGGCATAAACGCGTGGCAAGTATTAGAAAAAACTTTATATATGCCAGCATCTATAAGGTTCTGGAGTTAGCGCTACCTCTTATTACATCGCCCATTCTATCGCGTAGGTTAGGTGCTGAAAGTTTGGGCATTTATTCATACAGTTATGCTATTGCGGCGTTGTTCACTCTAGTTGCTGAACTTGGCAGTTATCGCTATGGAATGCGAGAAATATCGAAGGCAAGACTCAGCAACAAAAAGTTAAACCAAACTTACAGTGATATTTATTTCACGCATGCCGTAAACGGTGTGATTGTTACTATTGTATATTTTTTGATGATTCCCTTTTTCTGGGGGCAACATCCGCTTGTTTATATTCTTCAGTCCTTATGTATTATTTCTAATGCTTTAGATAATTCGTTCTTATATGTTGGCGTTGAGGAAATGAAACCGCTGACAATTAGAGATACTTGCGTAAAAATTGCGACTTTTGTTCTTATTGTTGCTGTTATTCATAAGCCCAATGATCTTATTGCGTATATCGTCATCATGAATGTATGTGCGATAGTTTGTAAGTTTGTGGCACTAATTTATGCACGAAAATTTGTACATTTTGTGTTTCCTAATCTCTTAAATTGTGTAAACCATTATAAGCATATGGTTATCCTTATGGTTCCTGCAGTTTCTGAGAATTTGTATCAAAATGTTGGGAAATTGTTTATTGGAGTGCTCGGAACTAAAACAAGTGTAGGTTATTATGAGCTATCTACGAAAGCAACAATCCCTAAGAATATAGTTTCTACATTAGGCACTGTGATGTGTCCTAATATTGCGAGACTGTTTTCTGAAGGGAAAAAGGAAGACGCTATCCGTAAATTTAAACGTTCTTTACAAATCAGTATGGTTGCTTCTTATTTTGCGGCTTTTGGCATTGCGTCTGTAGCCCCTGAATTTGCTCCTTGGTTTTGGGGCGAAGGTTTTGATGTATGCGCGCCTTTAATGACGGGGCTTGCGTTTACGATTCCTGTATGGACGGTTGGTGAGGTTATAAGAAACCAGTATCTTCTTCCTACAGGAAAGGATAACCAATACATGTCCGCTTTTCTAATTGGGGTTTTTGCAAATATAGTAGGATGCTCGATCTTAATTCCTTTTGTTGGTGCTATGGGGGCTGTTCTTTCAATGATTTTCGCGGAGCTAATAATGAGCATCGTTCAAACCTTCTATATAAGAAAAGAGGTTTCTATTTTTCATTCGCTTTACGCCACTTTTCCTTACCTGATATTTGCATCAATAATGCTGTTGGCTACAAGAGCTTTTTCATATATTGTTTCGTTGCCTCTAACTTTCAAGGTCCTTTTGGAATTTGCTGTGGCTTTCTTTGTTTTTGCTACTTTATGCTTGATTTATGAAAAAACTCTTCCTAATAAGAAGATTATTCTTTCTGCTATTAATTTGGTCAGATAAAATATGGACGAGATACAAATGAAGCCGCTGATTAGTCTTGTGTATAATTCTGATGATTTCCTCTTGCGTTCCATAGAAGCGTTCCAGAACCTTCTTTATTCAAAGATGAAGTTGATTTTGGTAGATGATGGATCTACCGATAGTTCTTTATCTATTTGTAAGCAATTCGCTAAAAAGGACTCCAGAATCAAAGTATTCCATAAAAACAATGAAGGAGCAGCTTCTGCGCGCAATTATGGTATTGAGCATTCCTCTGGAAAATATATTGCTTTCTGCGATAGCGACGATTATTACGGACCAACAGCATTCGACATTATGAAGAATTTGGCGGAAGAGAACAATGCAGATATTGTTTGTTGCGACGCACGAGTGAAAAATATTCGTAATACTCGTTGCTTCCATAAGGGGCCGGAATTAGCTGTTTGTGACAATGTCGAGTGGATGGCTCTCTTTCTTAGGAATCAAGGCACCTCATCAAATGTATGGGGGCGACTTTATAAACGAACGTTGTTTGATTCAATTCGTTTTCCTGAAGGTCGCGTTTACGAGGATGTTGCTGTATCATATTTGCTTTTTGCCGCAGTTCAGCGCACTGTATTCACTAATAAGCCTTTGTATAACGGTAGACGCCCAGATCCTATTCAAACACGGCAAGATGAACAGGCACGGCAAGATGAGCTGAAGACTGCTCTGGATCGTTACGACTACGTAGCAAAACATTATTGTGATCCTTTACCAGAAATTGCGTACTCAGAGCTAATGTTTGATTTAGTTCATGTTTATGAGTGTTATGTGAAGTGTCATTATGATCTGTCTCACATCAAAGATGGATTGCATGTAGCTGAGATATCGCATCTCGCGAAACGTATGTCATGGTTGCGGTATCTGCCCTTGCGCAAGCGTGTTGAAGCTATACTTCTGCTTCATGCGCGTTCAATGATTAATTTGATAGTTGTATGCGTTTCCAAACTGAAGGAGGTTCGTCCATGAAAGTGATCTATACAGCTTGGTGGCAAGGCTTCGATAATGCTCCTGATGCTATTAGGATTTGTCATCAAAGCTTAGTCAATGCTATTAAAGAATTGGATATTGAACTTGTTCCGATTACATATAAAAATTTAGATGATTATACGGATTTGCCTGGATATATAGTTGACAAATATCGTTCTGGAATTATTACCTCTACCAATTTTTCTGATATTTTACGCTTCTCTCTCTTAAGTAGCAATGGTGGACTTTGGGCTGATGCTTCAATGTATTTTTATAAACCGTTAAATTTAAATCTTTTTAAAAAAGATTTTTTTACGATGAAGCGTTGTGAAGTAAAAAACGAGGAAATAACAAGTAGATGGCTTGTGTCATTTATTGGTGGAAATAAACATTTTCCGCTTTTTGATTTGATGAATGATTTTTGGCTGGATTATTGGAAACATGAAGAAGAGCTCATCGCCTATCTTTTAGTTGATAATATTATGTATCTTGGATATAAGAAAAACAAAGTAATTCGTGAAGCGTTTGATGCATGCGATACTTTCCATTATCCAGTTGACTATTTTCAGAATCGACTTAATAATGTATATGATGAAAAAATGGAGAATAAATTGGCTTGTGGTGATGATTTCTTCAAATTGACTTATAAGAAGAACTTTTTAATGGAGAATAATGGAAAGCCTACATTGTGGAATGCTCTGCGGAGGCGGGTTTTAAATGTTTGATTCGTTTAAGTATTATCTTAATAAATTAATTTCTTTCTGTAAAAAGAATTTTAATTATCGTAGAGTGAAATCGTTTGGAATATTAATTCCAATTCTTCGCTTTATAGTCTTTCTTGGACATAGGTCTAATTATTTTTTGATTAAGAAAGCGGAACGGTTACATGATGAAAGAGTAAACATTTATGTACAAAAAAAATATGCCGATGTGTTTAGTAAATACACTTTAATGTAGAGAATAAGAACATTGGATATGTAATAAATGGGTCTGTGCTGTGATGATATTCGAAGGTGCGTAAACTCTTGGATGTTAGGGGCTGCGAGGGTTGCGCCATATTAATGGTTTTAGTATAGGTGCTGATACGGGTTATAATTTCCAAATGGCTTATATGACATCCCATAGGCAGAAGTAAGGTTTCGATTATGAAGAATAAACCATTGATATCCATTGTTTCTCCCGTTTACAATGTTGCATCATATCTTGATGTTTTTGTTCAGAGCATCCTTGATCAAACATATCAAAATTTTGAGCTTCTTCTTGTTACTGATTGTCCCACTGATTCATCGTTGAATATATGTAAAAAATATTCAGAGACTGATTCTAGAGTTAAAATTATCGAACAGCCGTTTAATATGGGGGTCGCGAGAGCGCGTAATCGTGGATTGAGTCTTGCTGCGGGCGAATATGTAATGCTTGCTGATAGCGATGATTATTTGGCACAAAATGCTCTTGAGCTTGAGTTAAAACTTATACAAGAATCTAATGTTGATATAGTCTATGGAGGATATTATACAGATTGTGATGGAGAAATTTCACTCAAAAAATTCCGTTTTGCGAAAGAATATTACTCATATGCAGATGCTCTGCGTAATCATTTAAATTTTCATACTCTATATGGATACCCTTGGGGAAAACTGTTCAAACGCTCTGTTTTGGAAGGGGTTCAAGACCCGGAGGATATGAGCAGCGGTGATGATGGAGTGTTTAGTTATAGGGCTCTCTGCAATGCTAAGAATGGGGTAGCATTTACTTCGCAGCCAGTATATTATTATCGCATCAGAAGAGATTCTTTGACAGCACGTGGTTCTGGTTTTAGAGAACGTGATCTTGACATTATTAAGCAAATTCAGTATGTTCGCCAAGCTACGGAAAATGACGAATTAAAGCATTATTTAGACGTGTTCGAGTTTCTTTCATATTTGGGAATGCTCAGGAAATATGAGTCTTCTTCAAAGGAGGTACAGAATCGTTATGCTGAACAATGTGAAGTGCTGAAAAAATCTTGCAATGTTTTATGGAAAAGATGTTTTGCCTACGCAAAAAATCCTAAGCACAAGCTTTCGGCTTTACAATATGGATTGATGCATCATTGATCTTGCATGTAGTTAAATGTAAGATTTTTTATTAGTGTGCTTTCTTTCTTGGGGTTTGAATAAATTATATTAATCCCCAAGAAAGCATCTATAATTTATTTTGATGCATGTTGCAATCTAATTGATTTAGTTTGTTGTATGCTGAGGTACTCAACGGTTCTAGAGAAAGTATGCGATAAACGCACATTCCTACATGCCATGGCGTTTTTCGGCTTGATGATTTTGTCCCACGTAAGTTCAAATCGATATCCGCGGTGGATAACGTCCGGAATCCGAAAGTACGCAAGATTTCGGACGTTATCCTTTCAGGTGTATGGCCCTGAGAGGGGATAATGTACGGTAAGGTTGTGAGTATGGTTGAAGAGACGTTTACTCCCAGGAACATCATCGTGACCGGTGGCTGTGGTTTCATCGGTTCGAATTTCGTGCATTACGTGGTGAAGAACCATCCGGACGTGCATGTGACCGTGCTGGACAAGCTCACCTATGCCGGCAATCCGGAGAACATTGCGGGCCTTCCCGAGGACCGTGTGGAGCTGGTCGTGGGCGACATCTGCGATGCTGATCTGCTGGACCGTATCGTTCCGGGCCACGACGCGATCGTGCACTACGCGGCCGAGTCGCACAACGACAACAGCATCGCGGATCCGGAGCCGTTCCTCAAGACGAACGTGGAGGGCACGTTCCGCCTGCTCGAGGCGGTCAGGAAATATGGCATCCGCTATCATCACGTGAGCACGGACGAGGTGTACGGCGACCTCGCGCTGGACGACCCGGCCAGGTTCACGGAGCATACCCCGTACCATCCGTCGAGCCCGTATTCGTCGACGAAGGCCGCGAGCGACATGCTGGTGCGCGCGTGGACCCGCACGTACGGTATCCGGGCGACGATCTCGAACTGCTCGAACAACTACGGTCCCTACCAGCACGTGGAGAAGTTCATCCCGCGCCAGATCACGAACATCCTCGACGGGCAGCGCCCGAAGCTGTACGGCAAGGGCCTGAACGTGCGCGACTGGATCCACACGGAGGACCATTCCAGCGGCGTGTGGACGATCCTGACCAAGGGCCGCATCGGCGAGACGTATCTGATCGGCGCGGACGGCGAGCAGAACAACATCACCGTGCTGCGTATGATCCTCAAAATGATGGGGCAGCCGGAGGACGCGTTCGACTGGGTGAAGGATAGGCCGGGCCACGACCGCAGGTACGCGATCGACTCGACCAGGCTGCGCACGGAGCTGGGCTGGACGCCGAAGCACACGGACTTCGAATCCGGTTTGAAACAGACGATCGAATGGTATACGGCCAACCGCGCGTGGTGGGAGCCCGCGAAGGCCGCGACCGAGGAACGCTACAAGCGGCAGGGCCAGTGAGCCTGCGCCGCGCGTGGATGCCGGGGGGCTTGGATCCCTCGTCTCCCACGCGCGGCTCGTCGTGCCCAGGTCCGGCGCGGCCCGGGCATGGTTTCCCGTTTTTCGATGATGATGGAGTGACGATATGGATTTCGAGAAGGATCTGAGGGTCGTGGAGACGAACATTCCCGGCCTGCTGGTGTTCGACCTGCCGGTGCATGGCGACAATCGTGGCTGGTTCAAGGAGAATTGGCAGCGTGCGAAGCAGACGGCTTTGGGCCTGCCGGATTTCGGGCCGGTGCAGAACAACATCAGCTTCAACGCGAAGAAGGGCGTGACGCGTGGCATCCACGCGGAGCCGTGGGACAAGTACATCTCGATCGCGGCGGGTTCGGTGTTCGGCGCGTGGGTGGATTTGCGTCCGGGCGACTCGTTCGGCCAGGTGTATACGACCGTATTGGATCCCAGCAAGGCGATCTATGTGCCGCGTGGCGTGGGCAACAGCTTCCAGGCGTTGGAGGACGGTACCGTGTACACGTATCTCGTGAACGCGCATTGGAGCCTGGAGCAGAAGAAGACGTACACGTTCGTGAACCTAGCCGACCCGGACCTGCACATCCAGTGGCCCATCCCGTTGGAGGATTCCGAACGCTCCGAGGCGGACCTGCATCATCCGATGCTGAGGGACGCGAGGCCGATGGCGCCGCGCCGTACCATGGTCACGGGCTGCAACGGACAGCTGGGCCACGCGATCCGCGGTTACGTGGACGCGCACCACCTTCAGGGCTTCGAGTTCAACGACATCGACACGTTCGACTTCTCCGACCCGGAACAGTATTCGCAGTTCGACTGGAGCCTGTACGGCACGATCATCAACGCGGGCGCGTACACGGCCGTGGACAAGGCGGAGACCCCGGAGGGCCGCGCGGCGGCATGGAAGGCGAACGCGCAGGGACCGGCCCTTTTGGCCAGGGTGGCGCGGGAGCACAACATCACTCTCGTGCACGTGAGTTCGGACTATGTGTTCGACGGGACGCGCGAGCTGCATGACGAGTCGGAGGCGTTCGCCCCGTTGGGCGTGTACGGGCAGTCGAAGGCCGCGGGCGACATCGCGGTCGCGAACGCGCCGCGCCATTACATCCTGCGTTCGAGCTGGGTGATTGGTGAGGGGCGTAATTTCGTGAGGACCATGATGGGCCTGTCCGACAGGGTCGCGAGGGGCGAGCTGGACAAGGTGACGGTGGTGGACGACCAGTACGGGCGTCTCACGTTCACCAAGGACATGGCGGCCGCGATCTTCCATCTGCTGGATTCCGGTGCTGTGTATGGCACGTATGATCTGACCGGTTCTGGCGTGGTGAAGAGCTGGGCGGATATCGCGCGTATGGTGTTCGATCTGGCGAACGGCAACGGCGACAGGGTCGAGCCGATCTCGACTGCGGAGTATTTCGCTAATGCGAAGGCTCCGGTGAGTCCGCGTCCGACGTATTCCGCGCTGGATCTGGCGAAGATCGAGGCGACCGGCCTGGACGTGCCTGATTGGGAGGACTCCTTGAAGGCATACGTCAACAAGGAACTCAACAAATAACAGACCATTTCCGGACGGCCTCGTTCACGGGGCCGTCCGGAAATCGCCAATACGTAACAGGGAAGGGGAATCCACATGAAGGGTATTATTCTTGCCGGTGGTTCGGGTACGAGGTTGTATCCGTTGACCACGGTCACGTCGAAGCAGTTGCTTCCGGTGTATGACAAGCCGATGATCTATTATCCGCTGAGTGTGTTGATGATGGCCGGGATCCGTGACATCCTGATCATCAGTACGCCGAAGGACTTGCCGAACTTCGAGAGGCTCCTGGGCGATGGCTCGCATTACGGGGTGCGGTTCTCGTACAAGGTGCAGCCGTCTCCGGACGGTCTCGCGCAGGCGTTCCTGTTGGGTGAGGAGTTCATCGCGGGCGAGCCGTGCGCGTTGGTATTGGGTGACAACATCTTCTACGGCAATGGTCTGGGCGCGACGTTGCGTGGCGCGGTCGCGAAGGCCGAGTCCGGCGGGTGCGCGAGCGTGTTCGGCTACTACGTGGACGATCCGGAACGGTATGGCGTGGTCGAGTTCGATGAGGATAGGAAGGCCGTGTCGATCGAGGAGAAGCCGGCCCGTCCGAAGTCGCATTACGCGGTGACCGGCCTGTATTTCTACGACGAGCACGTGGTCGAATATGCCAAGCAGGTGAAGCCGTCCGCGCGAGGCGAGTTGGAAATCACCGATCTGAACCGCATGTACCTGGACGCGGGCAAGCTGAACGTGCGCACGCTGGGCCGCGGTTACGCGTGGCTTGACACCGGCACGATGGATAGTCTGTTCGAGGCGGGGGAGTTCGTGCGCACCGTGCAGCGCGCGCAGGGCCTGCCCATCGCGATCGTGGAGGAGATCGCCTTCGAGAACGGCTGGATCACCCGCGACGAACTCATGGAGTCCGCCGAGCGTTACGGCAAGAGCCCCTACGGCCAGCATCTCAAAGGCATAGCCGATGGCGAGATCATGCTAGTCCCCAACCAAACGAATTAATTGGCGTGGCGTTTCGGATGCGCCGCGTTGTTTATTTGATTGAATGTGTGATTTCATGCCATGATTTGTTAGTTGTGTCAAAAAACGCATGATTTCGGAAGATATTGTTTCATTCCCTACATTTTGTTTCTGCTGAGTTGGAACAATTCCAAAACTACTGGGGCCCGGTTCCGTTGGAGTGTGGAACCGGGCCCCAGCCGATTGCTTTTCCGGGTTACTGCTTGGTCGTGGCCACGCAGTTCGGGGTGACGTCGGTCACGGCCTGGCCG
>ERZ1034969.813-NODE-813-length-15633-cov-78.414687_pt1 | contig 15633 bp, 12 predicted proteins | sample MGYA00520624_ERZ1034969 | MGnify/ENA primary metagenome ERZ1034969 (study PRJEB33766, sample SAMN09781776) | gut metagenome | biome: gut microbiome | host: Homo sapiens | place: Madagascar | study: EMG produced TPA metagenomics assembly of the PRJNA485056 data...
AGTTCTCCTTGAACCAGCCGCGCGAGTCGCCGTGGACGGCGAGGTCGACGACCTTCAGGCCCCCGATGCCGGTCTCGGCGACGGAGAGGTCCTTCTCGAATGCGATGTCAGCCATGTGGGAAAAGCTCCTATCGAAGAGGTTGGATAACCGGGGGCGCCCGCGCGGGGACGCAGGATCATCCCCATGCCCTGCGGCCCCGCGCGGGCGCCCCGCGGCGCGGTTCGCCGGAATGCGGTCTTACTGGCCCTGCGCCCTGTATCTGGCCTCGGTGGCCTCCTTGGCCGGGCGCCACCAGGACTCGTTGGCCACGTACCAGTCGATCGTCTGCCTGAGCCCCTCGGCGAAGTCGGTGTGGGCCGGCCTCCAGCCCAGCTCGCGCTGGAGCTTGGTGGAGTCGATGGCGTAGCGGCGGTCGTGGCCGGGGCGGTCGGCGACCCAGTCGAAGTCCTCGGGGTCGCGGCCCATGGCCGTGAGGATCATGCGCAGGACCGTGATGTTGTTCTTCTCGCCGTCGGCGCCGATGAGGTAGGTCTCCCCCGTGCGGCCGCGGGTCAGGATGTCCCAGACGGCCGAGGAGTGGTCCTCGGTGTGGATCCAGTCGCGGACGTTCTCGCCGCGGCCGTAGAGCTTGGGGCGCACGCCGTCGACGATGTTGGTGATCTGCCTGGGGATGAACTTCTCAACGTGCTGGTAGGGGCCGTAGTTGTTGGAGCAGTTGGAGATCGTGGCGCGCAGGCCGTAGGTGCGGGTCCAGGCGCGGACCAGCATGTCGGAGGACGCCTTGGTCGAGCTGTACGGGGAGCTCGGCCTGTACGGCGTCTCCTCGGTGAACTTGGCCGGGTCGTCGAGCGCCAGGTCGCCGTAGACCTCGTCGGTGGAGACGTGGTGGTAGCGGATGCCGTATTTCCTCACGGCCTCCAGCAGGCGGAAGGTGCCCTCGACGTTGGTGCGCAGGAAGGGCTCCGGGTCGGCGATGGAGTTGTCGTTGTGGGACTCTGCGGCGTAGTGCACGATCGCGTCGTGGCCCGGGACGAGCCTGTCCAGCAGCGCGGCGTCGCAGATGTCGCCCACGACGAGCTCCACGCGGTCGGAGGGCAGCCCGGCGATGTTCTCGGGGTTGCCGGCGTAGGTCAGCTTGTCCAGGACGGTCACGTGGACATCGGGGTGGTTGTTGACCACGTAGTGCACGAAGTTGCTGCCGATGAAGCCGCAGCCGCCCGTGACGAGGATGTTCTTGGGTTTGAAGATCTCAGACATGAGGGGTTTCTCCTAGTACTCGCGTGGGCTGTTGACGATCTCGCCGGCGGCGACCTTCCTCAGGTGCTGCCCGTAGACCGACTTGCCGTAGGCCTCGGCGGCCTGCTTGAGCCCCTCGGTCGTGATCCAGCCGTTCTCCCAGGCGATCTCCTCGGGCACGGACACCGGCAGGTCCTGGGAGTGCTCGACGGCGCGGACGAACTCCGCGGCCTCGTGGAGGGACTCCATGGTGCCGGTGTCCAGCCACGCGTACCCGCGGCCGAGGGTGACCACGGAGAGCGTCCCCTCCTCCAGGTACATCTGGTTGAGCGTGGTGATCTCCAGCTCGCCGCGCGCCGAGGGCTCCACCTGATGGGCCTTGGCGGCCACGTCGCCCGGGTAGAAGTACAGGCCGGTCACGGCGTAGGAGCTCTTGGGCTCGGCGGGCTTCTCCTCGATGGAGACGGCGCGGCCCTCGCGGTCGAACTCCACGACGCCGAAGCGCTCGGGGTCGTCCACGTGGTAGCCGAAGACCGTGGCGCGCCCCGACTCGGCGTTCTGGACGGCGCGCGTCAGGTGGCGCGACAGGCCGTTGCCGTAGAAGATGTTGTCGCCGAGCACCAGGGCGCACGGCTCGCCGGCGATGAACCCCTCGCCGATGGTGAAGGCCTGGGCGAGGCCGTCCGGCGAGGGCTGCTCGGCGTAGGAGAGGTTCACGCCGTAGCGCGCGCCGTCCCCGAGCAGGCGCTCGAAGTTGGGCAGGTCGGTAGGCGTTGAGATGACCAGGATGTCCCGGATGCCCGCCAGCATGAGGGTGGACAGCGGGTAGTAGATCATGGGCTTGTCGTAGACCGGCAGCAGCTGCTTGGAGGTCACGAGCGTGAGCGGGTACAGGCGCGTGCCGGACCCGCCGGCGAGGATGATACCTTTCATAGTCCTATCTCTTCCTTCCATAAAACCGCTCAAACGGAGACGGTCACTCGTTCCATTCGATCCCTACGCGCAGCAGTTTGTTCACGCCGCCGAACAGGGATCTCTCAGGGGCCAAGGCCTTCGTCACCGTAGCCCCCGCCGCCAGTACGGAGCCGTCCGGTACCGAAGCGCCCTTGAGCACCGTGCATCTGCAACCGACCCAGACGTTGTCCCCTAGCGTCACCGGCGCACTTGCAGGCTTCCCGTCGAGCTGGTGGAAATCGGTGTCCATGAACAGCGTGTCCCAGCTCACCAGGGAGCCCGCACCCAGGCGCATCCGCTCGTGGCAGACGAACTCACCTTTAGCCATGTTCCTGAAGCCATCTCCGACGCTCAGGTGTCCGTTGGCCCCCACGCTGATCTTCGAGCCTTGCGCAAACACGGCGTCCCCGTCAAAGGCGACTTCTCCGGAATTCTGCCAAAGGCCGCGGTCGTAGCGTGCATCGAAGATGCCGACCGAGGAGTAGCCGAGTCGAACGCACCCGAGCCTCGGGTCGGCGATGCTCACTTTCCCGCGCAATTCGGTCAAAGCGTAGTTCCTAGCTACAAGCACGGGGAGCCGTACCCCCCCCCAGCCGAAATAATGCAGGTTGAAACGCAATGTCTTGACGATGCTTGTCTCAAAGATTTTGGACAGTCTGCCCATTAAGTAACCAACTTTCACTCAATAGAGGACTCAATGATTAGCGCGAAACGTCACGAGCCCTAGAGAAACGATATTGATTGATGATCTTGCAAAAAACGATGGCACACAGAATCACGCCGATGAAAAGATCAAGTAGCACCGCAAGAACGAACTCGATCCAGGTTTTGGGAGAGAAGGATTGCCCGACTGCGCCGAAGACGAGGCAGCAAACCACGCACGCAACCGTCACCCTTATCAAGGTTGGATAGAGGTAATGCCAGGGCATCTCCAAGCATTTTGCCATGTAAATCGGGTTGCATACAAAGCTTATAAAGGCCATCACAAGCCCAGAAGCGATAGGGATGGAGAAAACGCCCAGATTGGTGAATTTGATAAGACCGCAAGCAATTGCGATGTTTACGAACCCACCGATTACCGTTAAGACCGATGGGAATCGATTTTTCAAAGTCAACGCATAAATATAATACAAAGGCTGCAAAGCACCTTCGGCGAATGAGTAGAACATGGTGAGCATCGTGAGCGGATAGAGAATGTCCAGGGGTTGGTTTGGGACCCAGAGGCGGTAGAACGCTGGGCATAGCGCGAAGAAACCAGCGAACAGTATCGCCGCAAATGACCCGGTTATCGAAGAGGCGACGGTCAAGGAAGCAAGAAGCTCGTCTTTCCTGTTTTCCGAATAGTGCTTCAGAATCTTGGGATAAAAAGCCTGAGAAACAAGCTGATAGAGTCTCGTGAGGACACTGCTGAACGTTTTGGAAATCGCCAGCTGCCCCATAGAGGTTGCACTAAGCATAAGATTGGCGATAAAAAGGCCAACACCGCTATTGAGGAGGTTTCCCAGGGTGTTTATTGAACTCCACACACCTGCGGCGGCCAAATCCTTCAAAGACGAAAAAGAGAATAGTCCTACGTCAAACTCCAGCTCAGGAATCAGCTTCTTATGAAGTCTAAGGTTCGCCAAGACAAGTGTTAGGGACGACGCGACGAGCGCTATCCCAAATAGCGAAAGGCTAGGCGGGATAATCCAATATAGGAAAAGAATCAAACCTGCTTCTACGACATTTGCAATAACCTGAGCGATACCGTAAAGATCGAGACGATTCTTGATGTAAACCGAAACCGAAAGGGCTGTGCTCATTGTAGTAAGTGAGAAGTTAATGAACGTCAGCAAGAATAGGTAGCCTACATCCCCGCCCATTCCTTCTGGGACATTGAGAAAAGACCCCGGTGAAACGTAGAGAGGCAAGGCAACAACCAAGAGCAGCATGCTAATGGAGAAATTGGCAACAATAAGCGAAGAATAGTATCTGCTGGCTTTGCGGAGATTCCCCTTGTGGTACTCGACGGCAATGAACCGGGTCGCAAAGCTGTCGAGCGCAGTGGTCAAAATGGCGGCGTACCCAACAAAAGTATTGCTTAGCGAGATAAACCCATAGGCGTCAACGCCTAGCTTATCGGTAATGAAAGGAGTAAGAAACAGGTTGATCATCATAGAGATTGCCGTTGCCACCCCTGTCGTCAGCACACTCTCAATGATTCTTCTCAAGCAAATCACCCCCGAAAGATGAGCGACAGACAAGACAAAATCCGTTAAGAAGCGCGAACAGCGTCCAGACCGGCATAAGGGTCAAAGTCTGCTCGAAAAGCATCTGGATGAGAAGAGCGGCGCCGCAGCAGCAAACCAGGAGCCTCACGGAGTCGTCATCGCTTCTTGCGGCATTGAATGCAAGCAGCAGCTGGGCGGCAAGGAACAAGGCCAGCAAGACCACCCCGCCAATCAGCAAAGAGTCGAGGATTTGGTTGTGGGCATTGACGAAATCGATTCTGCCGAGCAACTTGGAAGTAGCCTCGTTCCCTAGATAGCCCCACCCAAACTTAGGTTTGAGCTGGATGAATTTGAGAACCTCGCTCCAAATGACTGTTCTATCGGAAAAAGTTAGATCTTTGCCTAGATAGCCTGAAACGAAATCTCGGAGAAAGTTTGTTGAACCGCCAAGAATCAGCACGTTCAAGGCAAGGTATGTCGTGAAGACAACGAAGTAGGAAGATGCGGGAACACTTCTTCCGCCTTCATTGAACGCTATGGCGAGGATTCCCCCAGCAATCCCGATCAGCAAGGCAACCGTGCTTGTAGAAGAGTGGGATGCCAGCATGGATACTTCCAGAAAAGCAAAAAATGCAGCAACGATGGGCAAGCGTGCCCCACCTTTGCCTCGGGAATTCCAAGAAATTAGTGCGATATCGATGACATACCAGTAGAGGCGATTATTCTTTGAACCGAGTATCCATTGCGCAATACCAAAGCCGTCCCGATAAAGGCCATCAGGAAACAGAAGAACGGTGAGTGCGTCAAGGAAAACCAGCACCGTCATTACGAAGCCAAATAGGGACATGAAAACGGACCTCTTGTCCTTAAGCCGCCATTCTACGACGAAAACGAACACGAATATTTTGAAGACCCCGGCGACGAGCGATAAATATGATTCAAAATCAAAGTTGCCGAGGCCTTTGTAAAGAAAGGTCACCAAATAGAGCGTACAGACGATGGAATAGATTGAAGGAAGGAACCTATCCTTCAGCATAACAATCAAGAGCGCACCGCCCAGAGCAAGGGCGAAAAGCTTCATAACACCGTTTTCGGCAAAAACGGGAACGACGGTCAGCAACGCGAACAGGAAGCACGCGAAATCTCTGAAACCGACGCGGGTATTTAAAATCGTGCCCAACATTTAACCTACTTTTTCTCTAACTCGGAAATCAATGCTTTGCCAACTCGACAAGCCTGTCGGCGTAAACGCGCATCGACATAGAGGTGTCGAATTCCCGGCGCATCAGCTTCCGCTCGTTGTCTGACAGCTCATTTCCGCGATTCGCATCGGCCAAGAGCGATTTGACTCCCTGCAAGTAGTCTTGTGCGCCCTCGCAGTGAATATAATCACGATTTGGTACCGCCGGAATCCCTTCGATCCCAATCTTGTTGGTGAGGACGGGTATCCCTGAGCTCATGGCCTCCAAAATCTTGATCTTAATTCCAGCACCCAAAATAAGAGGCGAGACGAAACAAAGCGACGACTCGAAGTAAGGCCTGATGTCCTCAACAAACCCGGGTACAACGACGTTGGCAGATTGTCTAGCAGTAAGCCTATCGGGGGGGTTCGACCCAAGGACGACAAACCGAAGATCCGAATCGACTTGGAGGAGACCCGGGAGAACATTATCAATGAACCATTCGGCAGAAAGAGTGTTCTCCATTCTCCCTAACGCCCCAAAAAAAAGTATGTCCTTACTGCGTGCGCCTTTCCAATCGCTCTCGAACATAGCGTGATAAGCGGGTATCAAATAGCTGAGCTTCTCTTGCTTAATTCCGCAACTCGCAAGTAGCTCATCATTATCGCGATTGTATGGGTAGATGCGATCGCAGCAATGAAGGGCTTCTATCTCACGTTTGCGCAAACGCTTCGCACGTGCGCTGAGAAAGCACCCGTCAAGACCCGTGGCACGTTTTGCCATGCGCTCGAACGCAACAAACGCCACATCGTGCTCCGTCGCAACAATTGGCACGTTAGGTAGTGCGTCTTTGATAAAGGGCGCCAAGAGCACGGTTTGAGTCCAGTCGAGAACTACGATGTCGGGTTTATAGCCATCGCGGAATAGCGTCCGGATTTCCTGTTTGTAAAGGCTATAGACGGTGTTTGGCATAAGGCCACACGTCGAAGAAAGCGGGTTGAACTTCCAATCTAAATCGGCTATTCGGAAAAAAGGGCTATTGTGCCTTTGGCTAAGCAGCGCCATGTCAGCCCCCGCGTTCTCTGCGAGGACCTCATCTACCGCATGATTCTCGTAGCTGATTAACTTCACGAGAAACCGATCGTCCGCAGAAATATGCTGATAGTAGGCTGTGAAAGTGAAGGTGCCGGCATCCATCGCATGGGATCTCGGAGGGAATGCGCTGAGCCACAGAATCTTTACCTTCGAGTTTACTTCATTCATAAATATCCCCATTTACGTCGCACAATAGTTGTTTCAGTACTTCCACTGACTTAAGGTTCTCTTTTAGGAAGAAACGGTGCTTCTCAACCTCGTCCGGGTGATCGAGTGAGGTTGAGACGCCGTGCATGTGCTGGACCTGAACGCTCGGGTCGTAGACATGCTCAAAACCATGGTTTTGAGACACCACGAGCGAGATGAGCTCCTCAAGGTACATGAACGTGTCGGGGCAGAAGGCCCAGTCCATCTGCATAGCATAGTCGCGCGAGAACACGACGCAGGAGCCCTGCAGCTCCACGCCTTCTTTCGACCTATCCCAGCCGGCGCTCGAGCGCTTGAGCTTCGCGCTCCTCAGCGCGCGCCCTGGCGCCGTCGCCATGAGCAGGTACTTGAGGCGAAGCTTGCGCTCACCGGAATACGACTCGTCAAGGCGTCGTTTGAAGCTATCCTCGAGCCTGAGTACGTACTCCTCGGGCACGGGTATCCGCGCCTTGCCCGGGCTCTGGTGCACACCGAGGAGCGGGTTGTAGATGTCAGGTCCCATGACATCGAAGCGCCTGGCGGCGTACGAGGCGGCGATGGCCTTGCAGGTGTCCTTCCGCGCGAACACTACGTCGTTGTTGCACACGATGAAGAAGTCCGGGTCCAGCTCGCGCTTCGCGTATGCGAAGCCCAGGTCGTTGCCGCGGGCGAAGCCGAGGTTCTCCTCGCTTACAAGGACGGTCACGCCCCCCATGGCGGCGGTGCCCAAATGCCCGGCTAGGAACCCCTCTATGCTGTCGTGGCAGCCGTTCTCAACGACCACAATGTCCAAGGCATCGCCAGGCCCCTTGTCGAGCGCCAAAATCGACTCGACGCAGGCGAGTGTCGCCTCGCGCGCCTTGTAGTGAAGAACGATAAATGCGAACCTGCTCAACTATGCACCCGCCCTCTCGGAATCGCGGAACCACCCGTCGCGCACAATCTGGGCGCGGCTGCAAGGACCGCTCGCGAAGGGCCCCTCCGCGGAGCCCTTTAGTAGCGCCTCGGAGAGCGCGACGAACCTTCGTGCGGCCTCCTCGGCGTTCCATGCCTCGGCAATGGTTTCTCGCGCGGCTTCCCCCATTCGCTCGCAGGCAGCGGGATCGTCCAGAAGCCGCTCGACCTGCTCAACCATGGAATCCAGGCTTGTGTCGTCAAAGACGCGTCCGTTCACGCCCTGCCGGATGAGGAAAGGAACCGAGCCGATCATACTGGCGGCGACGGGGGTACAGCCCTCGGCCATGCATTCGTTGAGGACAGCGCCCCAGCCCTCGCGGCGCGTTGAGGTGAACAGCAGCATATCCGACTCGCGCATGAGCTCTCGCACGCGCTCGTTCGGTTGCACGCCGACGAGCTCCACATAGCCGTCGAGGCCGCGGTCGTGGATGGAGCGAGAGAGCTCTTCCTCCATGGGACCGCCGCCGACCATGGTCAGCTTGTAGTCGTAGCCGTCGGCGTGCAGCCGCTCGGCCAATTGAAGCGCCCGGTACGGGCGCTTCAATTTTATGAGTCTGGCGACCCATAAAATGGAAGCGCGCTTCTTGGCAACGCCGCCACGGGCTCCGTCCTCGAGCAAGTCGCCCGTCGGAGGAAAGTAGCCCCATTTCCAGCAACGCTGCACGGGGAAGGACGGCGCGAAGAGCGAGAGGTCGAAGCTGCCGAACGCCGAGGCGCAGAGCATGTGATAGCGCTCGTCGTCGCGCCATTTAAGGCAGTTGTCCCAGGCTTGCTTGTATTTGGGGTACGGGAAAAAACGGTACCAAAGGCCAATCTTCAGCAGGCGCTCCATATAGACGAAATTAAGCCCACCCTCGCGTTCGCGCCTCAGCTCGAGCCACTCGGGATAGCTTATGGTCACGATCGCCACGTCGGCCCCGAGCACGAACTCGCGCGCGCGCTGCTTCTCGCCCTGGGACTCATAGGCCCTGATGACGCAGGGGTCGTCGTTCATATTTCGATAGCCGGTGGTCTCCCTGTAGGCCTCGAGCTCCTCGCAGGCGATGAACTTGAAGTTGTCCGCTCCGAGCAGCCCGATCATGGCGTCGCAGAACGGCTTTTGGTGGATGACCATGTAGTTGCTGACAAAGGCGACTCTCATCCGCGCGCCACTCTCCTCACGATGGGCGTAAGAGCCCCGTCGGTTGCAAGCATCGTGTTCGCCGGCACGTCCGAGCGAACGACGGACCCGGCGGCGATGACGCTGCCGTCGCCGATGCTCACGCCCTTGCAGATCACGGTGTTGGCGCAGATCCACACGTCGTTTCCGATAGAGATAGGCGCCGTGGTGAAGCCAGACTCGCTATACGGCACGCCCTCCAGGAAGAACTTGTGATTATGGTCGTAGACCTTCACGTTCTCTCCGAAGATGCACCCGTCCCCGACGGTTATAGAGGCCAGGCTGTTGAGCGAGCAGCCGTTGTTGAAGAACACGTTGTTACCGATCTTCACAGAACCGCCCCCCCTATTTGAACAACAAAGTCCTTACGGAACCGCAAATGAGAACCATACGAAAAAGCGCTTCCGCAGCAACCTTTGAGCCAAAGAGAACGACACCGGCACCGAAGGCCCTCCCAGGCTTTTGATATGAACTTAAATAGGTTCATTAGTTGCCGTCCCTTGTCGCAAGAAAATCCTCATAAATCTGAATCATCCGCGCAGCAAACGTCTCAGGTCTATACAGCGTAAAATCCTGAGCAGCAATCGCCATGCGCATACGGTCGTTTGTTTCCCGTTCTATAATTCGTTTCACAGCACTAACGAGGGCATTTTCATCGTCGTGAGGCACAACAATGCCATCGAGCCCATCACGCACAGAGTCCTCACCCGAAGTGCCGCCTCGAAGCGCACATGGGAGAGAGCCCGCAATCTGAGCCTCGCGCAAAACGAGGCTCTGCACCTCATACCACGAGGACGGAAATACCAAACATTTCGACCGCCTGTAGTAGTCGCGGACTTCCGCAGCACCTTTGGGGCCTACGAATTCGACACACGGAAACTCTGCGGTAAGCTCGGCCCTCTGAGAACCATCCCCAACTGCAACGGCCCTGCCACCCACAGCTTTTGCAACGCGACAGAAGAGAGCACAGTCTTTCTCAGGGTCGACCCTACCAACATAGAGAAGATCAATAGGCCGCTCATCGTAGCTCGGGTTGCACGCGTCGCAACCCCAATCCGCTTCAATAGGATTATCTACCTGGTATGCGTTGAAGGCGAAAGGAATACTGTCGCGCAGCACCCCCTCCGAGAAACGCGAGAGGAAGATGACGCCCGGTTTCGGCTCCATCTTCTTTAGAATACGAGTCTGAATATCGAAGCGAGCGATGCGGTACTTCTTCTGAGCGAAACTCCGTTTGTCGCAGTTGATGCGACGACACTCACGCCCACAATGGCGTAAGCTACAGGGCTTCCAGTCAACATAGTTGTAAAACCCACCGTTGGGACAGGCAAGGAAATAATCGTGCGCAGTAATTAACAGTGGAAAACCCGCACGACGCACCGAGTCTATAATTGACGAAGACATCGTGTGCGTCCAGGAATGCAAATTCACCACAGTGCTCTTGGGATCGAGATTCGCAAGTAGGTTTGAGACCTCGCGCCCGGCTTTTAGATTCCAGAAACCCTGCGCTGCTGCGGCAATCTTATTGCGACCAGCCGCGGCCGTATACTGACCATCCAAGCAGACAACGTGGACGTTCGAGGCTGCAAGCTCGGGCGATACTGGTCCGGTTCCAGCGAACAGATACGCATTGAACCCGCGTTCCGCCATGAGCATAGCGGTCCTGCAGGCGACCTTCTCGGCACCGCCTTTCGTGCTTGCCTGGTTTGTGATGATAACGACATTCTCGAGCGACATCTAGAGCTCACCGCCGGCTGCGAGAGCTCTCTCGCAGAAGTCGGCAAAACGCCGCTTGAAGACGTCGGTCGAAAACGTCTTAGCACGAGCGCGACATGTGGAAGCGCTGAAGCTACGCTGTTCAAACTCCTCAATACATGCGGCGAGCGACTCGGCGGTCTGCTCGTAGAAGAACATGCCAGTCTCACCGTCGACAACAGTTTCAAGGGCGCCGCCCTCGCCATACGCGAGCACCGGGCAACCCCCAGCCATAGCCTCGAGAGGAGTTAGGCCGAAGTCCTCGATTCCAGGAAAGAGGAAAGCTCTTGCGTGCTCGTAATAGCCGGCAAGCTGTTCATCGGAAACGCGCCCGACAAATTCGACTGTCGAGCCAGCCATGGCACGCAACCGCTGTTCCTCCTCACCGCCGGAACCGGCCACAATGAGCTTTCGACCCAACTTGTTGCACGCCTCGATGGCGAGATCAACGCGCTTGTAGCCCACGAAACGTGAGAGGATGAAATAGTAGTCATCGCGCACTCCGAGAACAGGACCCTCTGGCAAGCGAATACCGGGGTATACGGTGGTTGATTCGCGACGATAAAATTTAGCGATACGCCTTCCGACATAATCGGAGTTGGACACGAAATAATCGACCCTTTGTGCCGCCTGGAAATCCCACATTCGAACTTTGTGAATCATCGAAGGCATAAACGCCTTCTTAAGCGCAGAAGCGCCCGCTAAATAGTCATAATAGAGATCCCAAACATAGCGGATTGGCGAATGGCAATAGCAGATATGGACTGCATCCGGTCGAGTAATAACGCCCTTACAACAGCTCGCACAGGAGCTAACGACTAAATCATACCCAGTCAAATCAAGGGCTTCCCATGCCTTGGGCATAAAGGAAAGCAATAACTTATGATGCGTCTTACCTCCGGGCCATTTTTGGATGTAGGTAGTACGAATATCTAAATCTTGCGTCCAAGTCGGAGCTTTATCCTCATTGTAAACAAGAGTATAAATTGGGGCATCGGGCCATATTTCATGAAAGCACTTAAGAACCTGCTCTCCGCCACCCTCACCCACAAGCCAATCGTGAACAAGCGCAACTTTAGGCTGTCTCTGTATAGATCTCAATCTAATCCTTCCAGAAATCGTCAAAGCAAACGATGTCATCTTTTACAAGTGTTTCGCCATATTGCACTTCAATAACGTGAAGATCACCGTCGAGAGCACGAGCGGAATGCATGGTCGAGGCAGGAATTTGAACAACAGAGCCAGTGCCAACCCTCTGTGTGACGCCATCCAAAACAATCTCTCCAGAACCAGAGACAACGGTCCAGACCTCGCCACGATGTGCATGCAGTTGATACTCAAGCTGACCGCCGTTCAACAAAATTAATTCTTTTGTTAAGGCTTTCATCCCATCAGGAAATACGCTGCTATCCATGACGCGATATTCACCCCATGAACGCTGTTCGTACATAGGGCGACTCTCTGCGACGGCGTTGACCTCGGCCTTGATGTTAGCAGACGCCTCCTTGCCGGAGACGAGAATGCCATCGGGCGTCGCTACGACAACCGAGTCGGAGATTCCCGCGACTACCATAGGGAAGCCAGTCTCATTAATTACGTGAACGTTCTCACACGTCTTGGAGTCCACCACGACGCGGCCGGAGGCATACTCGGCCATCTCGTCGGTCAACGTGTTCCAGGTGCCCAGGTCCTTCCACTCGCCCGCATAGGAGACCACTCCGATGGACGACGCTTTCTCGACGACCTCGTAGTCGAAGGAGTTCTTGGGAAGCTCGGCGTAGCAGGAGCGGAAATCAGCGAAGTTCTCGCACGACAGGTACTTGGAGGTAAGACCGGTGAGCCAGCCGAGCCTGAAAGCAAACACTCCGCAGTTCCAGAGGGCGCCTTGGGAGATAAGCTCCCGAGCGGTTCTCTCGTCGGGCTTCTCGGTGAAGCGATCGACACGGCGGGGCCAGCACTCTCCCGCAGCGGGCACGATGTAGCCGTACTTGCAACTGGGGTAGGTGGGCTCCACGCCCATGAGGACGAGTTGTGCAAAATCAGCCTGGACGGCCTCGTCGAGTTTAACGACACTGTCGTAGTAGGCCTGGTCGGCGTAGCTGTCGATAGGCATGACGATGACAGTGTCGCCCTCGCCGGCGCCCTGCTCGAGCGCGAGGTGCGCGCAGGCGAGCATGATAGCCGGAGCGGTGTCGCGGCGCTCCGGCTCGAGCACGAGCGCATAGTCGCCCTCTACCTGACGGCGGATAGAGCCCTCCTGGCTCGCGCAGGTGGCGATGGTGATGTCGACGTCCGCGTCAACGGAGTCGATCTGGCCGAACACGCGCTGGACCATGGAAACGTGGTTTCCGTCCGCGTCGCGCAGGACCTTCAGGAACTGCTTGGAGCGCGTGCTGTTGGAGAGCGGCCACAGGCGCGTGCCCGAGCCGCCGGAGAGCAGAATGAGATGGATCATTATCGGTTTCCCCCCAAGATCGACTTGGCGTCCGCAGCCAGCGCGGCGAGCTTGGACTCGGCCTCGCTACGGTCGGTGCCCTTCGCGAACACGTATGCCTTCGCCTTGGGCTCGGTCCCACTTGGTCGGAACAGGACGCGAGAGCCGTCGGCAAGCCTGAACTCGAGGACGTCGGCCACAGGCAGCCGCTGGGGCTCTTCGGTCACGTTAACTACGGGCATCGGAGCGCCCTGTGCGTAGTCGATGCGCTCAGCGACCGCAATACAGCCAATATGCTCCGGAGCATGCTCTCGGAGGCCGGACATCATTGCCGACATGTCGGACGCGCCCTTAGGGCCCTCATATGCCTGGGCGAGAAGAGCACTCGACCAGAAGCCATATGTCTCGTAGAGGAGCTCCATGGCCTCGTACAGGTCCAGTTTCTGCTTCTTCCAATGAGCGGCGAGCTCACAGATGAGCATGGAGGCGACCACGGCGTCCTTGTCACGCACGGACGTGCCGGCAAGGTAGCCGTAGGACTCCTCGAAGCCCATAAGAAAATCGTTCTCGCGGTCCTCGGACTCCAGAACGCCTATCTGCTCGCCGATGAACTTGAATCCGGTAAGCGTGCGGCGCAGCTCAAAGCCACGGGTACGCGCGATATCATCGGCCATAGGCGCAGAGACGATGGTGGTGCAGGCGACCTCTCGGGACATGTCACGCCCGCTCTCGGCGGCCTTCTCGGCAAGAAAGTCGAGCAACAGCAGGCCGACCTCGTTACCGGTGAGCAATTTGTACTCACCTGCATGCGGGACGGCGATACCCACGCGGTCGGTATCCGGGTCGGTTGCAAGAAGCAGGTCGGGCTTAACCCTGTCGCAGTACTCGAGCCCGAGTTTCAGAGCCTCGCGCACTTCGGGGTTGGGGTACGGGCAGGTCGGGAAATTGCCGTCGTGGATGCACTGCTCGTCAACGGTCGCGACCTCGGCGACGCCGATACCATCGAGGACGCGCGACACGCACTCAAGGCCAACGCCATGCAGCGGGGTGTAGACGATACGGAGCGCCGAGCAATCCTCTCCGGTGGACACCTTGAGCACCTCATCGAGATAGCAATTGAGAACCCTCTCAGGTATCCATTGAACGAGCCCCTCTTCCAAGGCATTCTCGAACGGCAACGCTTTGACGCCGTCGAAGCAGTCGACGGGGTCGATAGCCGCTTGGATAGCCTCCGCTGCCTCAACAGTGATCTGACAGCCATCGGCGCCATAGACCTTGTATCCGTTGTACGCGGCGGGGTTATGCGATGCGGTGATGTTGACGCCGGCCGAGCAACCTAGCTCGCGTACGGCGAAGCTGAGTGCAGGTGTGGGCTCGACGCGTTCGAACAAATACGATTTGATGCCGTTGCCGGAAAGCACCTCGGCCACCCTGAGTACAAACTCCTCGGAACCGTGACGGGTATCACGGCAGAGTGCGACGGACGGCTTATCAAAGGAGTTATTCAGGTAATCTGCCAGGCCTTGCGTGGCCTTGCCGACGGTATAGACATTCAGCCGATTGGGGCCGAGACCCAGTTTGCCGCGCAGACCGCCAGTGCCGAAAGCTAACTCGCGAAAGAAAGCATCCTCAATCTGATTCTCCTCAAGCGCCTTAAGTTCGATTTGCTCTACATCTTCGCAGCACGAAAGCCACTTTTCATAGCAATTATCTCTTTCAACGTTATTCAACGTGGTTACCTTCCCGTTCGCTTTTCACCGAACATGGCACCAAAAGTGCCGGCGAAGCATTTCCAGTCCATACGGAAGCAGCGGTTCTGAACGTATCGGAGTTCGATCTTCTGGCGAAGACCACTCTCAAACGTCGCTTCGTTACGATCGGTTGCCTGCCATAAGCCGGTAATGCCAGGCTGGACAGAAAGAAGCACCGCCTTTTCTTCATCCGTAAAATGCTGTTCAAGCTCATCCCTTGTTATGGGGCGAGGACCAATAACGGACAGGTCACCGTTCAGCACATTAAGGAACTGTGGTATCTCGTCGATAGAGCATTTGCGAATAAACCTGCCAACTCTGGTAATGCGTGGGTCATCGTCGACCTTGCGCTCGACTTCCCACTGATGTAGCTGCTCAGGACTCAAATACTTCTGCACATCACCCGCATCGGCGACCATACTACGAAGCTTGAAGATCTTGATGGTCTTTCCGCCCTTGCCGACGCGCTCTTGCGTATACATGGGGCTGCCGGGCGATTCGAGGCTAATGAGCGCGCACACAATGGCGATAGGGATAAGCAGCAGTACGCTCATCAAAAGACTGAAAACTAGATCAAACAGCCTCTTAATAAAGCGGTAACCAAGCGAACCGCTCGGCTTAATCTCTTTAATAGCCAGTGTGTCCCCCACGGATACACAGCTCTCTGTTACTTCTTTAGCAGCCACAATAAAACTTACGTCCCTGTCCCCAGGA
>ERZ1034969.830-NODE-830-length-15377-cov-14.336118_pt1 | contig 15377 bp, 19 predicted proteins | sample MGYA00520624_ERZ1034969 | MGnify/ENA primary metagenome ERZ1034969 (study PRJEB33766, sample SAMN09781776) | gut metagenome | biome: gut microbiome | host: Homo sapiens | place: Madagascar | study: EMG produced TPA metagenomics assembly of the PRJNA485056 data...
AGCGCCGAGAGTAGTTGGGGGATCGCCCCCTGTGAGGGTAGGACGTTGCCATGCATTATGCGGAAGTAGTTCAGTGGTAGAACATCACCTTGCCATGGTGGGGGTCGCGGGTTCGAATCCCGTCTTCCGCTTTTTTTGTACCTTGATATATGGTATGAAGAATTTATAGTATAGTGATTATGGTGCGAAGGATATACCTGTTCCCATTTCGAACACAGAAGTCAAGCTTCGTAACGCTGAGAGTAGTTGGGGGATCGCCCCCTGCGAGGGTAGGACGTTGCTATACGAAAAGCAAGAGGTCGGGAAAAAACGAGGCCTCAAATCGAAAAAGCCGGGTGATTTGCAATCAATCGCAAATCACCCGTTTTTTTTCTTATTCATGACGGTCGCCTTCCATGATGGAAATAGCCGAAAACAGTTTGGCGATAAATTTGACTGAGTGCCTGGCGCGATGATTTATCGGGCGCTGCATTTGGCAAAATCTCTGCCGTTTACGGAAACATCGAAAAAAATAGAGCATTTGCCGTAAATCCGAATGAAATTTTAGCTGAAATGGTTGTGCAACGTTATTTTAAAAGAATATTTTATATTGATTTTGCTTAATTATCCGATGATATTTTCACGTATTTCTTTTTATATTAAAGCAATTAGCTGTTAAAACTTAAAGAATTTAAGATGAGTTTGGTTAACGTAATCTAATTGAGAAAACTTCTCAATTAGATTCTTTTTTTAGTTCGTTTAAAAACGTTTACATTGATTTTAAATGGCTTTATATTAGGCCATATGCGAACAATCAAAGAAAAAGCCTTGATTTTTAGGGCTTATTCGCTTAAATTAGATATAAGTTAGAAAGATTTAATGTGAGAAGATTTTTCTTTGAATTTGTACGAGGTGGGGGATTGAAATGACAGAAGAAAGCAAAACGATGTACTGTCATGGCTATGAACATGATGCTTGTGGCATGGGTTTTATTACCCAGATTGACGGTAAGCCGAGCCATGAACTCATTGAACGAGCACTTGTCATGCTTAGTCGAATGAATCATCGCGGCGGTACTGGCTCAGAACCTGATACTGGCGATGGTGCTGGTATTTTATTTGCCATGCCTGACAAGTTTTTTCAAAAATATGCTGAAGAACAAGAGTTTACGCTTCCGAGCCTAGGAGATTATGCTGTTGGCATGTTTTTCTTGCCGCAAAAAGAACAAGAAAAAAATGCCATGCTTGGCTCGGTCACGGCAGAAATTACGGCATCAGGATTTAAAGTCTTGGCAACGCGAAACGTTCCGTACATTTATGAAAATTGCGGACCTACTGCGCAAAAGGCCATGCCTGGATTTGAACAAGTCATTATTCAGCGTCCGGCCGATACCGAAGCAGGGCGTCCTTTTGAAGATCGTCTGTATCATTTGAGACGTCACCTTGAAAAGACATATTCTTCAAATGAATTTGCAATTGTCAGCCTTTCAAGCAAGACTCTTTGCTACAAGGGAATGCTTCATGCTTATCAAGTCGGTCAATTCTATCCTGATTTACATGATCCTGACATGTGTTCTGCGATTGCGCTGACTCATTCTCGTTTTTCAACCAATACTTTTCCTAGCTGGAGTCGTGCGCAACCTTTCCGTTTTATTGCGCACAACGGTGAAATCAACACTTTGAAGCGTGCCGAAAATTGGATGAAGAGTCATAATATTGAAGTCTACAATGAAGAAGACTCTGATTCTGCCAAATTGGAAAACTGCATGGAATATTTGTATCGCAATGGTCGTGATATTCCGCAAGCGCTTTTGATGATGATGCCTGAAGCCTGGAGCGATAAGATGAATCTTCCAAAGGAAGAAAGAGACTTCGATGAATACAATTCGTCATTCATTGCTCCTTGGGACGGTCCTGCAGCTCTTTGTTTCACCGATGGCACGCAAGTTGGTGCCATTTTGGATCGAAACGGGTTGCGTCCTTCTCGATACAGTCTGGTAAAAGGGAACTTTTTGATTACGGCTTCTGAATCAGGCGTTTACGATGTTGCACCTGAAGATATTATTGAAAAAGGAATCTTGGGTCCAGGAGAAATGATCTTGGTCGATACTTCCAAGGGACGTTTTTACAACACCAAAGAAGTCAAGGAATACTATTCAACTCAGCATCCATATGGCGAATGGCTCGAAAACAAGCAGGTCAAACTCAATGAATTGCCAGAAGCAGATATCGTTGAACACCTTTCCAAGCATGCATTGAAGACTCTTTGGCGTCGTCATGGATATACGGAAGACATTATTCGTGATTCCATCATTCCGATGGCGCAAAATGGCGAAGTTCCTGTTATTTCAATGGGATTTGACTCACCGTTGGCTGTTTTGAGCGAAAAGCCGCAGTCATTGTTTACTTACTTCAAGCAACAATTTGCGCAAGTCACGAATCCACCGATTGATGCAATTCGTGAAAAACAGATGATCGGTACTGAAATGTACTTGGGTGCTGACGGAGATATTTGCAAAGATGTTCCGGAAAATGCCAAAAAAATCAAGCTTGATTCTCCGATGCTCGTTAACGGAGAATTTGAAAGATTGCGTCATTTAAACGGCAAGGACGGCTTCAAGACGGGAGAGGTCTCATTATGCTACAGCAATGTCGAACGACCGCACAGACTGCAACAGGCTCTTGAAGATTTGTTCCGTGATGCCGAAAGCAAGGTTGATGCCGGATGCAACGTTTTGATTGTCACGGATCGCGGTGCAACGCGTGATGATTTGGTTATTCCGGTTCTTCTGGCGGTTTCTGGCTTGAATAATTACCTTGTTCGAAAAGGCAAACGCGGTTTGGTGTCAATTGTTGCTGATACTTGCGAAGCATGCGAAGTGCATCATTATGCAACGTTGTTGGGATATGGTGCTTCTGCGATTCATCCTTACGGCGTATACGCAACGCTTGATTATTATGACCTCTCAGACAAGAAGGAAGCTTATCGTTCGGCTGCTGAAAAAGGAATCATTAAAATTATGAGCCGTATGGGTATTTCGACGATTGTTGGCTATCAGGGTGCCCAATTGTTCGAAGCTGTCGGCATTTCAAAAGAAGTCGTTGACGAATACTTTACCGGTACGGTTTCACGTATCGGCGGTTTGACTCTTGATCAAATTGAAGAAGAGTATCTTGAACGCTACAAAGCTGCATTTGGCGAAAAAGCAAATGATGCTCTTCCGACGGATGGCAGTTTCAAGTATCGTTTTGAAGGCGAACATCACATGTTCAATCCGATGACGATGTATAAATTCCAACAAGCGGTCAAGACGGGCGACTACAAGCTTTACAAGGAATACGCAAAATTGATGCGCGATGAGGAATTGGAGCATCCTTCCACCCTCAGATCGATGTGGAATATCGAATCAGATCGAGATCCCGTTCCTTTGAGCGAAGTTGAACCAGTCAGCCAAATCGTCAAGCGTTTCAAGGCTGGGGCCATGAGTTTCGGTGCGCTCTCGAAAGAAGCACATGAATGCATCGCTCAAGCGATGAACGAACTCGGCGCAAAGAGCAACTGCGGTGAAGGCGGCGAAAATCGTTATCGTTTCAAGAAACAGCCTGACGGACGCGACATCAACAGTCGCATCAAGCAGGTCGCATCAGCGCGTTTTGGCGTTAATGCCGAATATTTGATGAGTGCTGAGGAAATCCAGATCAAAGTTGCCCAAGGTGCCAAGCCTGGTGAAGGCGGACAGCTTCCTGGTGCTAAAAACTTCCCTTGGGTTGCTGAGGTTCGCGGATCGGTTCCCGGTGTTCGGTTGATTTCTCCTCCGCCTCATCATGATATTTATTCAATTGAAGATTTGAAGCAACTTATTTATGATTTGAAACAGATCAATCCTAGTGCTGCCGTTTCTGTCAAGCTTGTATCAAGCACAGGCGTTGGTACGATTGCGACGGGCGTTGTCAAATGCGGTGCGGACAAAGTCGTTATTTCAGGATATGACGGCGGCACGGGTGCCGCTCCTCGAATTTCCGTGCGCGATGCCGGACTTCCATGGGAAATGGGAATTTCAGAAGCTCATCAGACGCTTGCGTTGAACAATCTGCGTCAGCGTACGACGATTGAAACTGATGGCAAGCTTATGACGGGTCGCGATATTGCCGTTGCAATCATGCTCGGTGCCGAAGAATTCAGCTTTGGTTCGCTTGTGTTGGTTTCAATCGGCTGCATCATGATGCGCGTCTGCAGCAAAAATACTTGTCCTACCGGTGTTGCTACGCAAGATCCTCGTTTGCGCAAATTCTTTAATGGCAAGCCGGAAGATATCAAAAATTGCATGCGTTTCTTGGCCGAAGATCTTCGCGAAGAAATGGCTGAACTTGGATATCGCACGGTCGATGAACTTGTTGGACATACGGAACATTTGAAACCGCGTTTTGTTGCCAAGGGCAAGGCAAAATCGCTTGATTTCGATCGCTTGCTCGGAACGTCGATCGGAATTTCACGCAAATCAAAAGATCCGTTTGCTCCAAAATCAGAGTGGCCAGACCTTAATGCCTTTGCGGAAAGCGCAATTCAAGAAAAGAAGGCGGTTGTTCTCAAGTCTTCAATCAACAATATTCATCGTGCTGCCGGGACGAGAATCGGTGGCTGGATTGCCAAGCGTTTCGGCAACAATGGTCTTCCTGCCGGGCATCTTAAATTTGAATATACAGGCGTTGCCGGTCAAAGTTTCGGTGCGTTCATGCCGCAAGGCTTGGAGCTTAAACTCATCGGTGAAGCAAATGACTATGTCGGCAAGGGATTGAGCGGCGGACGTTTAATCGTTCAGGCTCCTGCCAAGGCGAAGAAGATTTACAGCAACGCTCCGATCGTCGGAAACGTTGCCTGCTTTGGAGCTACTGGTGGTGAAGCATACTTCAACGGTCGAACCGGTGAACGTTTCTGCGTTCGCAATTCCGGCGCAACGGTTGTTGCCGAAGGCATCGGTGACCATGGCTGCGAATACATGACCGGTGGCATTGCAGTCGTTCTTGGCTCAACCGGCTGCAACTTTGGTGCTGGAATGTCCGGCGGGGTTGCCTATGTTTACGATCCGGAAAAGAAGCTTGAGGACAACTGCAACATGGATATGATTGAGTTGTTCAAGCTTAATGAAAAAGGCGACGATTCCGTCTTAAAGGAAATTTTGGAAAAACATGTGAAGTTTACCGGTTCCGAAAAGGCCAAGAGCCTGTTGAACAACTGGAAGAAAGAACAAGAAAACTTTGTCAAGGTCTATCCTAAGGAATATCGTCATATCAATGAGATCATGGCAGAATGCGCCAAGAAGGGCACGCCTAAGGATCAACTTGAACAAAAGGCTTTCGATATTATTACGGCATCCAAGTAGAAAAGGAGAATTGAATTATGGCAGATCCATTTGGTTTTATGAAATATCCGCGTGTCAACAATCCGATTCGACCGGTTGCTGAACGTATTAAAGATTTTGAAGAAATGGAAAACGTTCTTTCAGTCGAAGAACGCAGAAAACAAGCAGCACGCTGTATGAATTGCGGCGTTCCTCACTGTCATGCCGGTCAATTTTATTCCGGTGGGCGCGCAGTCAGCGGCTGCCCGAATGATAATCTGATTCCTGAGTGGAACGATCTGATCTATCGTGAAGAAGACAAGCATGCTTTTGAAAGATTGACTTTGACAAATCCGCTCCCGGAATTTACCGGACTCGTTTGTCCTGCGCCTTGCGAAGTTGCTTGTAATGAGGCTTTGAACGGCAAGGGCATTACAATCAGAAACAACGAACGCTATATCATTGAAACGGCTTATGCGAACGGTTGGGTCAAGGAAAGCGGGATTCCTTTGCACCGCAACGGAATCAAGGTTGCAGTCGTCGGAAGCGGTCCGGCAGGATTGGCCTGCGCATGGCGATTGAATCAGCTTGGCTATGACGTGACCGTTTATGAGCGCGACGATCATCCGGGCGGATTGACGATGTATGGCATCCCGAATATGAAATTGCCTAAAGAAATCGTTGCTCGTCGTGTCAAAATCATGGAAGAAGTCGGAGTAAAATTCGTTTTGAACACCGAGGTCGGCGTCGACGTTTCCGGAGACGAATTGAAACGCGAGTATCAACGAATCGTTCTTGCGATTGGTGCCCGTCAAGCACGTGATTTGAACGTTCCCGGGCGCGAATTGGAAGGCGTCCGTCTTGCGGTCGACTATTTGACTGATGCGACAAAGAGCGTTCTGAAAAACGGGACCAAGGCAAGCAAGGAACTTGAAGGCAAAAAAGTCATGGTCATCGGTGGTGGAGATACGGGCAATGACTGCATTGCAACGGCCATCAGACAAGGTGCGGCAGATGTCAAGCAGCTTGAAATTACTCGGCGTCCGCCTTCAAAACGTCCGGCTGATAATCCGTGGCCTCAATGGCCACGCGTTGCCAAGACGGGATACGGTCAAGAAGAAGCCAACGAATTATTTGAAGGCGTCTTGACTCAGTATGAAACCACGGCAGTTGGGTTTGAAGGCGTCGATGGGCACGTTTCAAGCGTGACGACATGTCATGCGCAACTCTTCAAGCCCGTTCCGGGAACTGAAGAAAAGCATCCGGTTGATCTTGTGCTTTTGGCAATGGGCTTTACGGGAGCACAAAAGCAATTCTTGGATGAATTCGGCGTAACTGAGGTTAACGACGATTATACGACAAATGACGAAAAAGTTTACGTCGCAGGCGATGCTCGCCGTGGACCGAGCCTTGTAATTTGGGGCATCCACGAAGGGCGCATGGCAGCTGAAAAAGTCAATGAGGCTTGCAAAGCGGCTGCCCATGCCGAATAAGCGACATGTTCGGCATAAGACATTAACATCATTTGGCAATCAGGACTTAAGAGGTTTGGTCCTGATTGCTTTTTTGTTACGAAAATTTTGGGATGTGATGCAAAGTGAAATCAAAAATTAAAAGGCTCAATCAACTCTGAATTTTTCAGCAAACAAAAAGAGCCTTAAATTTCTTCAAGACTCCTTTAGCATTATTCGATGCAGGAAGCTAAAAGCTACCAGTCCACAAGCGAGGACAGTTTCTTACGGCAGCGGTTCAAGGCATTATACGTCTTTTGATCGGAAATCCCTAAATTTCTTGCTGTTTCTTTAACTGAGATCGTATTCAGCCAATCAACCAAAACGCTACTTTCCAAAGACGTTAATTTGCCTGGGCATTCTGGCCATTACCTGCTCAAGCGCAATTTTTGCTTCAAGTTCGCTGAAAGTATTTTCAGAGATAAATGAATCGTCATCGCCGCAGATTGAATCGAGCGGAACTGCCAGCACGTTTCCCATGCGTTTATTAGCCGTTTCTTCACGCTTCAACGTCGTCAGCCGATTATACAAGCTAGCCTTGAAATAGCAGCCGTAAGTTGCTTTCGTCGTTGTCTGATTGTAGCTGAGAGCCGTAGAGCAGCAGATAATATAAGCCTCTTGAAGCAAATCGTCCCGATCCAAAGTTCTGAAATGAAACGAAGTGATCGCCCTAATAACCAACGGCTTGTATTTTGCAAACAGCTCTGCCAATGAGTCCTCGCAATGGTACTCCTTAAATCGTCGAAGCAATTCTTTCGTTGCTTCATCTTCGTTTTGAGTCATGATAATGCCCCCTTATAAATATTCCTGTCGTGACTTGAATGTCACGAATATAATATAATTCTTTTTAAAACTTTTGTCAGCATTTTTTCATCTCAAAACCCTATTTTTAATAATTGTGTAATATTAAAGAAAAAAAGTAACAACTAAGTCTGTTTTTTTGTAAAAAATGAATTTGATAGTTTTATCATGAAACGGTGATGAATAGTCTTATCGATTTCTGGTGTAGTAAGTTTGAAGAGACTTCTTAATCACTCAATTTTAGAGAATTGGAACTCCAAATTGATTAAAAAGTCTATTGAGACTTATTTTGTTATCTCAAGAACAAAATTGTACTTTAAAAAACAATTTCAAAACATGTCCGTATTTTGTTTCGTGAGTACAGAGATTGTGTAAGGAACTTTAAAAAGATGATACGAAATCAAAAAATTGCAATAGAGGGGCTGTATTAGGAAAGTATGATTAAATCGAAGAAAAGGAAGTTTTATTTGCCAGAAAATCATTATCTAAGGTCGTAAAATACTCCTTAGAGGAACGCTCAGATAACAAGTCAGTTCCGATTATAGAGGTGGTAGAAAATGAATAAAAAGCCTTACTCTGACAGAAGATGGTATGATGCTGATTTTGAAACTGTAATGAACATTAAACCGCTAAAACATTCTGAAGAATATACGAAAAATGCAAAGGAAATTTTCAGCGGGCTGTTTGGCAGAGAATTCAAAGAAGATTTACCCGTAGAATTACAAACTTTTGAGAAGGAGGATACTAACGGCTAATAACGATTACTTTTCAGCAGCTTATAAAATTTTGTCTTATCTTAAATATTGTTACGAAAACGGAGAAATTCAGATACCAATATTTTACGGAAGACGTTACCTTTCCAAGACGAGAGGTTTCAACACTGGTGGCGAAATCAGCGTTCAGCCGACGATTTCCGACAGCGATTACCACGTAAGCGGCGGAAACGCAGACTTGCAAGGATGGCTCGGAAGCTACTAAAATAATAAAAGCACGCTCATTATCGGGCATGCTTTTTTTGTCAAAAATATGATTTTGATGCATAATATATTAGCAACGAGCTTTAGGGTGACAACAGTGCTTTTTGATAAAAAGAGGTGATTGCTATGATTGCTAAAAACTTGAGAAAGGACAAGCGGTCGGTGGACAGATTAATATCCATCTTTTCAGCCGTCATATCGCTATGCGGTTTTGTACTGTCGTTATTGACGTACATTGACGACAGAAAAAAATAGTCGCCCCAACCGGTCAAAGTTCAGGGGCGACTATTTTTAAATGATAATAAAGGTCGTCACTGTGAAGTGACTTGCACAGGTCTTGTCGAACAATCGACAAGACTTTTTTTGCGTCTTTATTATAACATCAAACTGCTTTTGTGACCAACAAAAATTACGGTTGGTAAATTATTTTGAAATTTTCTTTGTCTATGCTTGAGATATTGTTGCGAACAGCGCAACAATAAAAAAGTGCACTGGCTGCCACCAATGCACAAGTTTAATTTAGAGGTGATATCCTTGAGGGTGTACTCTAATGCGCTTGGCTGGTGGTGTACTGCAATACACCAGAACAAAAAGCGCTCCTGCTAGACTATCAGCCTAATTGTTGAATATAGTATATTCACTACTGCTGTATATATTATAGCACGGTTTAGCGACTTGAACCATTTAATATAATAAAAAAACGCCCTGAAAAGGCGGCTCGTGGTTCGACGGTAGAGCACATACCGCTTAAACGTTAATTCGATTTCCACGAGTATACAGCGTATCTCCACCTACAATATGTATTATAAACTGTTTTCGTATTTTATCAAGGTTGTGAAACGCTTGTTTAGCAACGTTTCAGTATGTATTTTTTGTTGAACGACAACTCAAGTCTTTTAGAGATAATGGCTGTAAGTTCTGTAAATGGCACGCAGAGCCTAGTGCTTGTAATATTTGCAAAGAAATCGCTGAGAATGATAATGGTTATGGAGTAGGTGTTTACCGTGCAGATGAAGTTCCTAGCCTGCCTGCTCATCATGACTGCAGATGTGGTCTGGGTGCTTACTGGGTGGATGAGAAAAAGCTTAGTTATACCGCTGAGTATCTAAACGTAACGCCAGTCAAATATCAGCCGACGAAATGATTCCAGTAAAAGCTCGGCCCAATTCTGTATTGGCGAGATACGTTGAAGACAAGGTAGTACAGTACCATTTATATAATAACGAAGGACACGTACTTGTTGATTTTAATTTAACCAATCATGGTAATCCAAAACATCATAAAGTAGTTCCCCATAAGCATGAATGGAATATAATAAAAAGTGAAAATGGTGTAAAATACAAGAGAAGTAAGTATCCAAACGTTCCGTTAACTGATGAAGAATTAGAACTTGTGAAAAGGTGGCGAGAATATGACAATTAGTGACTTAAGAGAAGCAATGAATATGGATATGGAAGTTTCATTTGACTACAAAGGAATAAACTATTTTATTGAGCCTGACGCAAAGTCGGATAAATGGATGATTTTTTGCAGTCTTAAGCCGGATGTCCCGTCATTTATGACAATGAATGAAGTCCTGGATATGAAAATAGATGATATGCCTTTAAAAGAAGTATTACCGTTAGTAACAAATGCAATGTATTAAATATAGCATTCACAGAATTATTGTGGATGCTATTTTTATTATACGCCATTGCTTAGAATTATAGACGACTAGCAATAGCCGTCTTTTTTATAAGGAGAATTAATCGGAGTCTTATAAAATTAACTACGCTTTACGAAATAACGAAATACTTAGTGAAGCGCAAAGAAAATTAGTTACGAATTTAGATAATGCAATTGATAAACTGCCTAAGTATTCTAGCAAGCCCCCCTCTTTATCGTTCCTACAGTAACGGTTTGGGCTTTGATAGCATGAAGTTTGCGATTGATGTTGGAAATAAAGGGGTTTTAAGCGATTCGGCTGTTTTCTTTACTTCAACAGATATTTATGACCCGAACGATGATCTGAGAGTTATCATCTTAAAAAGCAAATCGGAAGCAGTATTAGGTAAATACGATAAAACTGGAGAAAAGGAAGTTTTATTTGCTATAAAATCATCATTTAAAGTCGTAAAATACTACTTAGAGGAACGTTCAAATAATAAATCAGTTCCGATTATAGAGGTGGTAGAAAATGAATAAGAAACCGTATTCTGACAGAAGATGGCACGACGCTGATTTTGAAACTGTAATGAACCTTAAACCGCTTAAGCATTCAGAAGAGTATAAGAAAAATGCAAAGGAATTTTTCAGCGGGCTGTTTGGCAGAGAATTCAAGGATGAAGACTTGCCAGAAGAACTGAGACTTGCAAAAGCAAATGACAAAGATAACGAAGATGACAAGTAGCAAATAGTATTCAAGACGGACCAACCGTCTTTTTTTATGCCCTTTAACCACTACGGCGTTGAGTGGTGTCAGTGGACGGCGGAACCAAAGGCGTGTCCTGCGTGTGCAGAGTATTCCAGGCATAACGATGGTGTATATCGCGTCAAGGACGTGCCTACACTATCTGCTCATCCGAACTGCCGGTGCGCACTGTCTGCATACTGGAAAGATAAAGAAATAATGGCTGACGAAAAATACATGAAATATCATCCGATAAAAATAGATTCTGTAAATAAAATTCCAATTAAATTTAAATCATATTCAGTTATCGCAAAATGCAAAGATGGTATTATAACACAATATAGTCTTTATGATGAAAAAGGCAATGCTAGCGTCGATTTCGGTTTGACTAATCATGGCAATTCCAAACATCATAAAATTGTTCCGCATAAACACGAATGGCATTTAATTACCGAAAAAATGGTGTAAAATACATTAGAGATAAAAATAAAGATGTTCCACTAACGGAAAGAGAATCGGAATATTTGGAAAGGTGGCGTAAGTATGACGATAGATGACTTAAAGGATTCAATGAACATGTGTATGGAAATTACATTTGTTTATAAGGAAAAGGAGTTTTTTCTTGAACCTGATGAAAATTCTGACAAGTGGTTGTTCTTTCAGCAGGGGAAGGAAGACCCTGAATATTTGAGCTACCAAGGAGTGATTAATATAAAAATAGATGGTAAATCGCTTTCTGAAGTGCTTCCTATGTGTACTTACGTTAATTATTGATTAACAAATATATTCAAGACGGGTCGACCGTCTTTTTTTATGCCCTTTAACCACTACGGTGTTGAGTGGTGTCAGTGGATGGCGGAACAAAAGCGTGTCCTGCCTGCGCATCCTAACTGTCGGTGTGCACTGTCTGCGTACTGGAAAGATGATAAAGATAACACTCTAACAACTGACGTAAATATAATTAGAAAATGTCTAGATAAATATCATGCCGATTTTTTAAAAGCTACCGGCATTGACATTTCGAAGTCTATTGAAAACGGAACATTTTCAGATGCTTCAAATCCTTATAACGATGTTAAGGCTAAATTCATTAATTATTTGTTAGAAAAAAAGGGATACAATCAGCTACCAAAACAGGTAAAAGAATACGGTGGAGTCAAAATTTATCGCGGTATTCATCAAAGTGCAGATGGGAATTTAAACGCAGACGATATATACAAGGAATTGAAAAAAGGTAAATTATATATTTCTGTTGCAAAAAGTTCCGCTAGAGGACGAGGGGTCTATTTTTCAGAGTCGAAATTACAAGCACGAATGTATGCACGTAAAGGAGAAAATGGAAAAGTTTTTGAATACGGATTAAATTCCGACGCTAAGACTATCACTTTCGAAGAAGCCAATAAACTGTTAAGAAAAGTTGGATTGGCGCAATTAAAGAAAATTGAAGAAGATAACAATGCAGATATAATTGTAATTGTTTCCGGATTTGATATAATCAGTTTTGGAGCTACCATCAACGTATTAAACAGGGGCGTGATTGAATGGAAGAAAGAAACAGAAACAAAAGATTTCGTATAGGGTCAGTCTATTACGAGTCTTCAATGTTAGAACCTAAAGATGATTATAGTCAGGAACAACATGAAGAAATTGTAGCCTTAGTCGGCAAGTGGAGCAGCTTTGATTTTGACAAAACGGATGCATACATCTATTTTGATGATTTGGAAAAAGAATTGGTTCCTTCAGTGCTTACGCCAGCGGATAGGAAAAGGTTTATCGATTATTTGAAAAAAGAAATTGAAATAGTTAATGAATGATTGAGTTATATACTATAAGGTGAGTGGCTGATTATGAGTAATAATGACTATTTTTCAATTGCTTATAAAATTTTATCATATTTGAAATATTGTTATGAAAATGGTATTGACGTGGATGTAGATGTTCTTTCACCTGGTACACTCAATATTTCGAACAGTCAATTTTATCAAACGTTGTCAATGCTTTCGGATGATGGCCACATTAAAGGTGTACGGATAACATCAACGACAAGTGGCAGGATTGTAACTGGTATAAGCAAATTGGAAATTACAAGTTCCGGGCTACAATATCTTTAGGGTTACATAATCACCCAACTAATATTCCGCCAACTGGTTCGGATTTTATGGCGGCAGGATATCGAGGTTATAGATTTGGACTTATAATTTGTCACAACGGGGATCTTTATAAGTATAAAATTGAAAAACCGTTTCAAAAACATGTCTTTGACAAAAATGTTGAAGGATATATTAGCCCGCCTTATAATTTAGACGTGGAGAAGGCTTTCGATAAAGTTATAGGTGAGCTAGAAAGGTTTGGTGTGAAATGCGAAAAGCTATGATTGAAGAAATGCTTGAAAAGGCAATGTGCTATGATGGCAAAGTAATAAAAGACACACTTCATCCGATTAGTGAGTTTCTTCCGAAGGGTGAACAACCTCTTACGTCTGAAGAAAATGAATATATTGATAAAAGATTGTTTGAAGAGTCAGAAAAAATGACAGAATGGCCAGAAGTAAATGTAGGTTAAGCATTCACATAAATAACGTGGGTGCTTTTTTCTGATTTTGAAGAAGCAACGGTTACTTTAGTTGCGAATTTAGATAATGCAATTGATAAGCTGCCTAAGTATTCTAGCAAATCCCCTCTTTATCGTTCCTACAGTAATGGCTTAGGCTTTGACAGCATGAAGTTTGCAATTGATGTTGGAAATAAAGGGATTTTAAGCGATTCGGCTTTTTTCTCTACTTCAACAGATATTTATGACCCGAACGATGATCTGAGAGTTATCATCTTAAAAAGCAAATCGGGAGCAGTTTTAGGAAAATATGATGAAACCGAAGAAAAAGAAGTTACGTTTCCTAGAAATGCAGTTTTCAAAGTGGTAAAATGTTACACTGAAAGACGTGAAAATGATAAACCGGTTCCTATTATTGAGGTGATTGAAGTTGAATAAAGAGCCTTACTCTGATAGAAGATGGCATGACGCCGACGTCGAACTTGTCAAGAGCTTGAAGCCTCTCAAACATTCAGAGGAATACAAGCGGATGATGAAAAAGTTTTTGAGCGAGCTATACGGTAGAGAATTGAAGGATGAAGACTTGCCGGAAGAACTGAGACCTGCAAAAACAAATGACAAAGATAACGAAGACGACAAGTAGCAAATAGTATTTAAGACGGGTTGACCGTCTTTTTTTATGCCCTTTAACCACTACGGCGTTGAGTGGTGTCAGTGGACTGCAGAGCCAAAGGCGTGTCGGACGTGCGCAGAGTATGCCGGACATAACGGCGGTGTTTACCGCGTCAAGGACGTACCGACACTGCCTGCACATCCTGCACATCCTAACTGTCGGTGTGCACTGTCTGCGTATTGGAAAGATGAAAAGAGTAATGCTGAAGTAGCTAGATTAAAGAGAAAGAAAAATACTGAAAAGCGAGTTACTATTAATAAAGAAAAACAACGTAAACTAACAGCTGAATTCAGAAAGAACGGTGGCAAGGTTTGGCAGGACGCTGAAGCAGAAGCTTATTTAAAAAAGAAAGGGGCAAATGCCATTGCACTAAGTGAAGATCTTATAGCATTAAAAAACAACCAACTATAAGTGAAGTTTTAGAAGAACTTTATCATGTTAAGCAATTTAGAGATGGCAAGATAGATTTAACAAATGTTTCTAGATATAAGGCTGAAATTGAAGCCCAAAATTATTTATTATCAGTAAAAAATTTATATAATGTACCTAAAGAAGAAATTTTAGAAACTAAGGCTAATTTGCAATACTAGAAGGAGAGATTGAAAAATGAAAAAAATAGAAATTATTAATAAGTTTTCAGCTCCTAAAAGCACAGTTTTAATCACTAACGAAGAATTGCCTGAAGAAATATGGATTGGCGATAAAGCAAAAATTAATGGTGAAACATATACTATTACAGGTGTACCTATTTCAGATAGAAATACATTTGTAGTAGACAAAACTGATAAAATAAATGTAGGTCAAATTGTTAATTTTTACAAAGCTTAAGCATTCACATAAATAATGTGGGTGCTATTTTTATGCCCTTTTTCCGAGTTGCAGGGCTAAAAGAACAAGAGATTGTATAATTCAAAATATCCAAAGTGATGAGGAATTTAACGCTAAGCTTAAAGAATATTATGATAGAGCAATCTTGAACATAAATCGTACTATTGAATCTGAATTATCTAGGTTAGCTATAAAAGAGAATATAGATGTCAAGGGCGGATTTAAATTGTCGTTTTATGGCGGTTTAAAATTGTATGATTCGGGCGGTTTAAGAATTGACCGATGCTAAACGGTATGACTTTCCCTTGATCTTAATCACGTGTGAGTGATA
>ERZ1034969.836-NODE-836-length-15319-cov-40.663522_pt1 | contig 15319 bp, 23 predicted proteins | sample MGYA00520624_ERZ1034969 | MGnify/ENA primary metagenome ERZ1034969 (study PRJEB33766, sample SAMN09781776) | gut metagenome | biome: gut microbiome | host: Homo sapiens | place: Madagascar | study: EMG produced TPA metagenomics assembly of the PRJNA485056 data...
TGCTGACAGAGAAGACTTTTTTAGTCTTCTCCACCTGGGGAGATTCTGGAGCGGCGAAGGGAACGATACAACAAACCACAAGACCAGTAATAAAGGCGCATTCGCGAGTTCTAAAATAAATTCTATACATATTTCTATACACATTTATCACTCGCTTGGGGATTACACATCCCCTGTTATCCGTGATCAAGCTGATGAATGATCACGGATAACACGATATGGGAATCCCCATATCGGCATCCCCTGCCAGTTAGTAAAGAGTATTGCCATATAACAACAATAAATATGGACGCCATTACCAGCCTATGTCTAAATAGCGTTTCTCTCTCGGTGTCATATGTCTCCCTGCGGCCCCATCTAACAAATTAATATTATTTTCCAGATGTTTACGTGCCCATGGATGCATGTTAAATGCAAAACCATCAAGCATATCTCCTATACTGGTAGCCCTATAGGTAATTCCCTTAGCTACTAAACCAGCCATAATTCCATCATCAGGCCCACACATAAGAGAATTAGCGCCATCAACTATATAAGACTTTAAATATCCCTTCTCTTCTGCTGTTAATGTTTCAAGATAGGAAATTCGCACTTTTTTGGCTTTTCTTACGCTAAGATATCTCGAAAAGAAAAGATAGAATCTTGCTACTAAATAAGCTAAAGACAATAGAAATGTAGGCCCTATAAATTTCCGATATTCTTTACGGAAAATATCTACAGCTACTTTTTCCGCCATAGATTCAGGTAAAAAAAGTATAAGAGCTAATACAAATGCAATAGCTACAAGAAATGCCGTAGGAATCTTTCGAAGAAAATCGATAAACCCAGTAATAATTTCCATTATATTAATATCTTCATGTGCATCAAAAATTTAACAGCGTTTACATTACACCTAAACAGAAAACCTTACCAGTAGGCTTAATGTAAGGCTTGGCTGTAGCCTTACCGAACGCTCCGCTCACCGTCGCAGCCTGTCCGGTTTCCGCCACTGATACGGCCTCACATCATCATGCTGGTGGCGTTCCTGTTGCAGCACAACGGAAACAGGCGCTGAACACCTGTTAATTTTGCTTGCTGGTTGTTTGATTCCGGCAATGCTGCGGATCATCTCCAGCAAATCGGCTTCGGTGATGGTCATAGGTTTCCTATCAGCACTCATATCCAATCAATAAGTTCAATACAATGGATTATCCCGTTTTAGTGACTAACCATTGCAGAATAACGATAATTAAATATGTTAATGTGCCAGTTCCAAGAAGTATTAATAATTGATAGCAACGTAGGACAATATTACTAATCGATTTTTGCATCACGATATTCACTGGCTCAGCCACACACTCTTTAGATCTTATCGATAGAATACTTGGAACTTCTGTATTTATTGATAATATTTCACATTGAATAGACTCACCAGGTGCAAGGCTTTCAAACTTGATAATATAGCGACCATCCTGTTCAATATTTTCTTCAAAATGGTGGACAGGCCAAAAATTAATATGCATTGGCTTATAGTTAAAAACCAATGATATATTAGTAGCACTTTCTCGCCCTTCATTAACAAGAATAATAGATCGTGTATACACCAACTGTGAATTAGATATTACCTCAGCATTGGCATTCCGTAAGGGTTCATTGAGAAGAAAAGTAAATCCATGCTGATAACCATAGGATAACTTTGCCTTGCTTTTAAACCTGTTATTCAGTATCCATGTTAAAATCGCTATAAAAAAAGAAAATAGTTCTTTCCCATAAAGACTTAAATAACTCATCACACATTTCCTTCAGTAATCTGATTCTGCTGTCAAAGTTACCAGCACTATAGTCATTCATCCACATTGCGACAAGAAGGTTACAGCACGTTCAATCACACCTTAGGAAATCTTAGGGGGCTGGTTGACACTTTCCGGCTTAAGGCCTTAATAAATCTTAATATTGCAGGTTGACACACTTGACACTTTTTCGCGAAAAACCTTATCAAACCTTAGCATTTCTAAGCATGGCAACTTGACACTTTTCGCGATTTTTCGGTTTTTTGACGTGGTAAATCTGGCGCAAAGCCAGTAACGGCGGGGTTTACAGCGAGGTTGACACTTTTTCGCGTTCAGAGTGTAAAGTGTCAACCTGGAAAGCTGCTCAACTTGACACTTTTTGAGGTCATTGATGGGCTGATTTTTCCCATTCAGCCAGGGCGTTTAGTCCTGCCTCACTCCATGTGTCCTGTTCATCGGGACAATCGCTGGCAACATAGCATAGTTCACAACGCAACATACGAATTGCCAGCCAGGCATTACCCCGCAAATTGTATTGTTCAAAGTAATGCTGCCCGTCGCAATCCTCAAGGCAGATAGCACCACCATCAAGAAATTGCACTTCCCAGCCTAATTCCCCGGCTGCATTCAGCACACGCTGCCGTATGTCATCGTCCGTTACTGGTGCAGGGATTTTACCGTCTCTGGCCTTAACTGCTTTCCAGAACTCGCCCCACGTCATTTCCAGCGTTCTTTCTGGCCACATTTCAGAAACTGCGTCTTTTCCCTGTGCTGGTGGGCTGTTCCGCTGCTCTGTCGCTTCCACATCGATTTTTTTACCGGACATAACCACTTCGCCTTTCTCGATCCAGTCGTAAACTGTCTGGCGGCTTACGCCTTTGTGTTTGGCGTATTCAGCTTTACTCATCAACATGTGGCTCACCTCATGCATATACGATAAAAATAATTTCATGCGGAAAAGGAATGCGTTGTGGGTATGGAGGAAAGGGGCAATAACTGCCCCTTGTTGATTCAGTTACGCCAGGATGGCTGACTAAGCGTGGTTTTCATTACATCGTTGACGACCTGTTTTACGATTTCTGTGTTGGCTGTCGTGCTTTCAACATCAACAAAACCATAATCGCCAATTTCCACTGTCAGAGATTCCAGTTTCTTCCCCAGCGCATCAGGCAACTCTCCACTGAACCGGTGCTGAAGATTTTCCACCAGCAACGCCCTGAATGCCTCGCTGTTCTCTTTTTTCTGCCATAGCTGGCGTTTATCCACTCTGATATTTAATTTCACAGTCTCACCTCTTTAAGTGCCTTATCCATCAGTTGCCGGGCAATAACATGAATCGACGGCGCCACACCAAGCACAGATTTCTGACGCTCTTCGTCCTGGATACGTTGCAGGGCTTCAATCTGCCTCCGGGAAAGTAAAACTGGCTTTACTCCGTGACCTTTCATGATTTTTCTCCCGAATAATAACAACCACAACAATTGCACAAAATGAAATGATAGCAATAAATATTGCAATTAATGAAATGCAATAAGGCCGGGAAAAATCCCGGCCTCCGTCACTGACTGCAATTTTTCGATCCAGGATATTTCCTGAATGCCTTACCATTGGGCTGATGTAATCCCATTCCGGCATGTGCCCGGCTGATGGTTTCGCGCATCTCCCCGAAATTATCCTGCTTTGCTGGTGGGCGTGCTGCCTTGCGGATACATTCCGCACGGCGCTTTGCCGCCTGTTCCCGTGCCTTGCCACCGTTCGCCAGCATAATGACCTCAGCCCACCGTTCCGCCGCTCTCCGGTACAGACCACGCGCTTCCAGTGCTTCCGCTTTGCTGTCGTGAATCATGCACCTGTTTTCTCCTTTGCTGCCCGGCGCTGACGTTTGCGCTTCTCATTCAGCGCCACCAGCCGCGTTTCTGCGTCCTGTTGTTCCTGTGGTGTCACCTCGCCACACGGCTGGCCTTTCAGGTCGTAGCGTACCCCACCAGCCATTAAGGCGCGGTAATAGCGCGGACACTGCGCATAAGATGCCAGCGTCGCACGTAATGCCCCTGGCCCGAATGCCAGCCCCCTGACGGCGAGATTCTGCATCAGGTCGTCAAATATTCCCACCTTAAGCGGCTTCGGTGCTTCCCGGTTGAATAATTCAGGCCACAACTCAGTAAGGCGGTTAACGCGCCTGCGATTTTTGCGCTGGCGTTTGGTCATATGCCGCCACGATGTCGCCCCTGTGAGCTTCTGCTGCGCTTTCTGGTTACCGAGCATCACTTTATGCGCCGATGGGGTTTTATCCTGCTCCTGTGCCGCCTGCGTCGTTTTCTGCGGCGTGCCGTAAATGCCTTTCGGTTTTCTGTTAATGGTCAGCTTAGTCATGCTTTGCCCCATCGTTTTTACTGATTGTTTCATGCCCGGTACTTTCATCTACCATCAACGTCAAAACTACGAAACGGGATGCATTCATATAGATGCGCTGAACGTATACTGCAATAATGGCTGGGTGGAAATCGACAAAAACATCGCCGAAAACGCCTAACGTGGTGTGGCAGTGGGCCGGAAAAACTGGTTGTTCGCAGGTTCCAACAGCGGTGGCGAACATACTGCGGTGCTGTACTTGCTGATCGGCACGTGCCGTCTGAACAAGGAGGAGCCAGAAAAATGGTTGCGTTACGTCATTGAGCATATCCCGGACTGGACGGCAAACCGGGTACGTGATCTGTTGTCCTAGAAAGCCGATCTAACCGGGCAATAAATATCAAAACGGTTTTGGCGAGCCGCTTGCACCTCAACAAAACAATTGATATTTAAATAATAAAAATACATACACTACAATAAGTTAAATTATGAGGTTATATTGGGGATACTTCACATAAAGAGTTATGATGACCCCGGATAACTTTATCGAAAGTACCGATGATAATCTAAGTTAACAATGAGTTTCAGTTTTTCGATTCATACATGACATGGCTTGCACTATGTAAGTGATTAATTATTAATATTATTTTACGCATAATCGAGAAGGGGGCGCTTAAGTACCCCCAAACTTTTAGATATGCCGAATAAAGGATTGGTTATTAGAGCCTTCAATAAGCTTAACTGTAGGAGTGTTGAAAAGGGTTTGTGTACAACAGTGATGTACTGTAAGAACTGCGTCCTGAAACTGGGGATGGTCTTCAAGCTGAGTGATCCGCAAACCTAATTCAATGGCTCTCTCTGCGTGGATATGCCGAGAATGATCCTTCGTATCCGTACGATTGTTTAAGCTTTTGACAATCGCAGTGGCGAGTTCGCTACGCCGAGGTTCAGGTAAATCTTTAAGCATTCCATTTTTTAACCATTCAGTAACCAAATCATCGGCAAGCTGAATAGCTTTGCTAGCTGTATCAAAAATGGTAGGTGGGTAGCGCGAGATGATTGTTTGCCAAATCGGGAGGCTGGAAGGTTCTTTTTGAATGCTATCAATAGCATTTTTTAACTCTTCCAAAATACCATAAGCTGAAAGACCACCAAAGATATGAGGATCAAAAGGTCCGATACTTGAATGATGCCCCATTACAATTTCTTTGCAGGCACACGCAATCATTGTTCCTGCAGACATGCTCATTTGAGGAACAATGGCCCGAATATCACCATTAAAAAGCTTTTTAAGGTAGTAAACCAGAGACTCAGCCGCAGTTATAGAACCACCAGGGGTATGCAAGAAAAGGTCTAAGCCTTTCGTTCTATCCATTCCGTTAACAACAGCCATGAAACCATTTTTGTCATCATCATTGATGCTGACATGCTGATGATTACCGTTATGTAAAAAGTCTGTGTAGTAACATATTACGTTTCTATCAGTACTGTCGCTCAAAGCTTTTATGTATTTACGGCGGACAATATCAAAGCGAGAATCGTCTTGGAGGCTTTGGATTTCCTCCAAGACTTGGGCCAGATTGGGCATGGGATGGTAACGTCCTTGTTAAGCTTTTGTAGTGGTGCTTACATGCAAAGTTGAGTAGCCAGTTGTTCTGGTAGAACACTTAAGCTTAGTCATCTCATGTTGATGAGAAAAACTTGCAACACCGCTTAAGCCGCCGAACTCATGGCTCATTGCGCCAAATTGTTGTGGGAACTGGATACCTGAAGTATTTGATGCCACAAGTCCCGTTTCCAAGAGAATTTTTTCGTAATTGATTTCAGCCATGTTAGTACTCCGCTAAATGTAGTGCTTGCGTCAATGCTTCGACACTACATGTTGTTTTTATAGTTCTTTTTAGACAGAAAAACCCCGCTGTCTGGCGAGGTTTTATTTTTCTTATGCTGATAATAGCAGCAATTATAAGAAGTCAAAGTCTTTTTATGTAAATTTTAAGCTGTTAGGGGTGATTTTTCTCTAACTTGTTGATTCGTTCTCAAGCTAAGTCATGTTTTAAGAGCGGCAACTGCACTAATAACCTGCCCGTTCTCAGACATGATTCGTGAAAATGCGAGACGTTTCAGCTGCTCCATATCGAGTCCAGGAGCCCGTAGTAATGCATCAGACAGTTCCTGCTACTTTCCGCTGTACATCGACAGCAGCATTTTCCTGACTGCTGCGCTCGAACCTACCGAATGCCTGAACATCATCAGATGCCAGTGGTTTAACCGGTGAGAATCTGTTCATCAGATAATCGAGAATGTTTGCAGTCTGCTTGCTTACGGCAGACACACCACGAGTAAAGGATTTAAGCGTGTCCAGATTCCACCCGCTCTGCGGTTTTTTGCCTGTTCGTTAAAATCCGGATCGTTGCGGATAACGTCAAGCAATTCTGCCTCTACTTCTGCCCGCTGCGCCATGACGCGTAGGTTAGTCAGTTCGCCGACCATGCCGCAGAATAAAGCATCCATCTGAGTATTTGGCGCAGCAACCTTACCGGCATAATCCACCAGCATTCCCACGCAATCAGCTAGCCGCTTCAGGTGGTCACAGAAGGCGTACAGCTTTACCTCCAGTGCCTCTTTGCTGTTCCGTTTCCTCAGCAGCAGCGCCCGCTCTTTTTCCGGGGTCCTTATCTTCCTCACTGACGCGACAGTTAAACTGGAAAATAACACGGCGACGGGCAACGCTTCCGGCGTGTTCGGTAAAAATCATCGGCGTATTATTCGTGGCCACAACCACCGCCCGGCATATTCTGTAAAACTTACGCTCTGTCCCTGTCGCATCCAGTGCGCAATCATGATCAGAGTTCTGGTAAAGCGGTGAATATCGCCGCATAGTCCACATGATGTCGCAAAACTTTTCAGCTCTTCACGCTCTATGTAAGTCATACCCTGAGGTATGTAACGTTCTGTTTTCATTTTTAACATTCCTGATTTTTTAATTCCTCACCTGCTGCGCAGTGAGAATTTATGAAGTTAATAACAATATGATTTTAAATATATTTTCAAGCACTCACTTTTTAATCCTTATATATACGCAAAAGTGAGGTAAATAGTTAAGTTTTAGTTAATATCTTGCATGGTATGTTTTTTAACCTACCTGTTATTTTTATTACCTCATTTCTATTAACTCACCATTCCTCACTTTTGTTCCTCACTTTTTGTTATTCTTGTTCTGCTCCTCAGTCGTTTTCTTTATTGTTGTAATATGTTGTTTTGCAATGTTTTTTTAATTCCTCATTTTTTGATCTATATACAGGTGAGAAAGTGAGGAAAACAGGGATGATTTTTAAATATTCCCTTCCCCCCTCACTTTTACGCTTCACTTTTTACAGTGGGCGCACATCATCACCGTCAATAGCGATTACGCCGTCACCTTCCAGCTTGTACAGCCAGCGCCGGAAGTTTTTCATCTCATACCCCAGCTTTTTCATGTCATCGCGCAACAACGGAATAGTACATTTATCTCCGCGTTGCGTGCGTGAACGAATACAACCCCATAGTGCGGCGTGATTCTCCGTCTTGTTCCCAGCTTCCTCGATGCGCTCCAGTTCAACCGGCGGACGGGGCTTATCCTCCAGCACCAGCGACGTGATTAACTCCCCGCCCTCATCCTTGAAAAGCTCAACCTCGCGCAAATCGCAAGCCATTTCTTTCAGTTCCTCCGCATCCTTCATCTTGGTACATGCGATAACCAGGGCTTCACTGCCTGCACCTTCACGGCGTATCCGGTATTCTGCATCCAGTGCTGCACGAAACGCACTGGAACCGCGCGCACCCTTTGTTTCATCCTTGCCGGAATGGTGAATTACCAGCACTGTAGCGCCTGTACGTCGTTTCAGTTCGTCACATCCATGGACAAATGCCCCCATATCCCGCGCATCATTTTCATCGCTGCCACCAAAGCAACGCGCCAGAGTATCCAGAATAATCATGCGTACAGGTTTACCCGTTTCCTGCTCAACCTGTCGGGCAGCAATAACCATTTCATCAACATCACCCGGTGCGGCCGGAAAAATTGGACGATTTACCAGGTATAGATTTTTCACCTGCTCACTGTTCACCAGTTCCCATGCCTTGATACGACGAGGAACACCGATCCCGCCCTCACCAACGACATACATCACCGCACCATGTACAACCCTGCGACCTCCCCACGGGATACCGGTAGCAACATGACACGCCCACGAACACGCAAGGAACGACTTATAAGAACCGCTCGCACCGTATGTGCTACATAGCGAATTAGCCGGAATCACGCCCTTAACTACATAGCTAAGCTGTGAATCATATCCTTCCGATCCAATGCTCATTGGTAGCGTGGTTTTTCGCTGGCTGTATTGCTCGTCAGTAAGTATTTCCCCGCGCTCAGCCTGTTCGCGGATCCGTTGCAGGTAGTCGTGCCAGTTCTCCGGCTCCCCGTCGGTGATACCTTTGTATAATTTCGCCTCCTGTACGCCAGCCAGCGCCAGCTTTTCAGCGATAGCATTGATCTGGATTGGTTCGATCTCCCCCGCGAGATAGACACGCGCAAAGCGGCGTTCATCGTCGACAATGCGGATATTCGCCAGGTCTGCCAGTTGCTTTGGCCCCAGGTAAACAGGTGGTACGTTATCGCCGTGTTTTCGTCCTTCGCTTTCAATCCAGTGTTGAGCATGGGCGTAAGCATCCGTCCCGGCAAAAATGATTACCTCGGTGAATTTATCCTTCGGCTGATATTTTAAATTCGGTGCGTTTTTCACTTCTTACCTCCCGCAACCAACATTGCCCGGATTTTTTTAATATTCGTGGCTGCACGTCTCGCCACCGCCTGTTGTTTGTTTTCAACCAGAATAAAATCACGCTCAAACTGACGGCGCGGCATTACGCAGTCATATTCGTAAGCCTCACGGCGGTAGGTGATATTGCCTGGCGTAACGTGACGAATAACCACTCGTCCCCCACGTCTGGTGTCGCGGTAAATATCTCCGTGTCTGATTTCAGGCCGAGAGAGACCGCTGGCAGTAAAGCCAGAATTTTTCTTTTTCATGGTTTTATTTTCCTGTCAGCAGTTCCGGTTTTATTTCCGCACGAATACAAAGTTCAGAAAAAAATTCAGGAGAACCAACAATCTCATTACTTTTCAGTCGGCATTGTGATTTCACTTTCCCTTTATCTAGGTAAACCAGTACGCGTCCGGTGAAATCATCTGGCACATTAAGCACTACGGGTACATGCGCTTCATGATTATGCATGGCTTACATCCTCCGTGAATTTTCTTCTGTAACGCGTCTCTGCCACATATTCCGCATAGTCTGACGCAATACTAAGAATCATTTCACCCTCTGACTTGTAGCCACTGGTATTGATAAGAAAATATGCAGCTTTCATCATGTCAGCAACGCTCAACAATGCGCCCGCTGCATCTTCCGGTGCGCCATCAAATTCCCGTTTCAGGGAATTAAAACGATCATCACGCATGTTTACCCCCCTGAATGACCTGATAACCGCAACTGGTCAGCAACTCGATAAATTCCGGCAGTGTGCCGAAACAGCAATCATCACGCAGCCGTTCGCAGGATACCTCGACGCCGTTTTCGTAGTGACTCACCATACGTCCGGTAAAATGCAGATCATCATCGTGATGACTCGTTGACGGCTTAATCAGTCGCGCACGTTCCGCCAGTTCCAGCAATGCTTCAACGCTTCCGGCAATTGCACCATCCGGCAGGTGATAATTACGCACTATGCGCCCGTTCTCCACATTGACCAGCAACTGCCCGGTAAATTTCTCGTCAAACTGAATGCTGTTAAGGTCAGAAATTGACAGGTTATGCATAGTGCACCTCCTGCACATCAGCCATGATAATTTTTCCGGCCTTATCCAGTGCCTGATCGGCTTTTAGCTGCACAAATGCTAAATAATGGAAGATGCATTCTGATTCTCTGGCTGCGTGTTTATGCGCCACACCAGCGATAGCAGAAATCTCAATAAGTGAATCCATCAGCGTTTTGATAGTGTCTACCGCTGCATCAGGCCATGTTGCATTACACATGCTCCACCTCCTGGCGAATACGGGCAGTGAATACCATCACGCAGCCATCAGGAGATTGCTGGCGTGCTTCCTGTTCGCTGGTGGCCTCGATGTGAATCACGCGCGGTTGTGCCGTACTCAGGGCGATAAAACGCCATATAAAATTGTTTTCGCATTTCTGAATAAACAGCGTGTTTTCTTCGCGCCCTTTCCATGTTGCCGAGATATAGCCCATGTCATTGAGCATCTTGCAGGCATCAACCAGCGTATCGGCGGCTACGTGTACAGTGTTTTTACCGTCAGCCATGCAATCACGGTGCACCGCCAGGAAGGTGTATATAAATTTAGGGTGAGTTTGAGTATGCTGTGTTCCAGCCATAATCGTTACCTCATTTAACGGTTTGGTTAGACGCCCTGCATGTGTTGCGAGCACTGCGGGGCGTTGCTCTTTTAGGTGTATTTCACCTTTGCTTTTTAATTTACTTACTGGTGAAATACACTTCAAGCCTTTTTTTATCATTTTTTTTGCGTATACTGACATACACCAATTTTTAGGAGATCCAGAAATGGCAACTGGTGCAAAGAACGCAAAATCACAAATGACAACTGTCAGAATCCCACATGAAGTAATGGATGATATTGAGCAACTTAAAGAACCTGGCGAAAGTACCGCTGGTTTTTTAGTTACTGCTGCAAAAGGCGAGATCAAACGCCGCCAGCGCCGCAAGGCCAAAGAACAGGAGTAACCATCACCAGCGCCGTGGTGTGAGGGACTACGGTGCATCGTTTTACAGGGCAGCGCCATGACCAACAAAGAATCAACCAATACACCATCACCGGCACGGAAAAGACAGCGCAGAAAGATAGCGTACGAGCATGAGTCAAACAGATTCGCGCCCTGTGCGTTTATCCTTGAGAAATTCCTTAAAGAGTACAGGCGCACAAAAATGGGGTCGCATACCTGTAAAACATCGCGGCATGGCAATGTTAAAGAGCAGGAATAGCCCACCAGCAAGCCAGCATATTCACCATAATGACCCTCAGTTAAACATAGAGTCATTGGTGCAAAGCTGACACATTGCCCACCAGCCGCAAATCTGGCATTGTTGGCGATGCGTTCAAGTATGTAGCTTTCCCACTGGCGGCCCTCTGCGGTCGTCTTTGTTTTATCCAGAACGAAATCAGACATCAGATTGATCAGCACCTGGCGACCTGACAAAATCGCATCAGTCGCGCCACCAGCAAAATTTTTTGCTTTCCGGACAGTGTGACCAACGACATTTTGCAGCAAAATATTCTGCATTTCTGGCGTGCTGTAGTAACGGTGATCAGTGCCTTCACTCTGTGCGACCACAACGCTATAATCTGCCTCGTAGACAGTAAGCAATATGGCGCAGTAGGCTATTCGTTCACAAAGGCGCTCCGGCAACGGGGCGCTTTCTCTTTTTGTAACGGTCAGAGCGTTACACATGGCTGTTTTCCTCCATGCGACGGGCTAACCAACGCTGCGAAAGACGAATTAATTCAGCTTTCCGCTGGTGGTAGCCCTGGCCTAACTCAATCAGCGTGATATTGCTCTGCTCAAGGTAAGAAAGGTGCTCAAGCTGCAACGTGCTCATGTGGTCGCGTGGTTCGCCTGTAATGCCGTTCGCCTGCGCCCACTGTTTTGCAGTCATGCCACCCAGCACGATACGCGCCAGCATATTGGCTTCCGTGGTGTAGTGGTGCTGGAACGTGTTTTTACCCAGTTCAGCCCGGTACGCCTCCAACGCGGCACACATTGGCTTAAAGTAGCTGGCAACTGTGATACGGGCTTTCAGTTCCCGGCGTAACGCTGCGGAACGCACTGGCGCTACCTTGTGTAGCTCCTCCTCGCATTTGATGAAGTACTGACGAACGGCGCGGCCCTGTTCGGTGCGTTCGACCATCGCCAGTTCTTTCGCCATGTTCGTGGAGATCAAATAGTCTTCACTGCGGCGATCACCGCCGCGCTTTGTTGTCCAGTCAGAATCAAACTGTTCAATATTTACACTTTGGTTCCCCCGTTTCGGGGAATCAAAGTACAAATTTTCTACAACTTCAAAATCCACGCCATTTTTAAATCCGTACTCATCAATACGTCCTTTAATCCAGGTTGTGAAATCACGCTTCACACCCAGCGCCTTATGCAACGCTCTGGCGCTAACAATATTGGTTTCACGCCCGCCAATAACGCCGGAAATAACCGGGATAATTTCGCCGAAATTTTGTTGGCTCTGGTTTTCAGGCCGAACGAAGCCCTGCCCCTGTACGGGCGTTTTTGGAAATTTCATAAAAACTCCTGCTATCGAATTAAGTTACTTTTATTTGCTGGTGGATAGCTGGGGGCAATAGCCCCGTAGCCATTTAATCAGGTAGCTGTTCCGCGTGATTCCGCAATACGCTGATTAATCCACTCGTCAATTTCACTCTCAACGAAAGCAATAGCTCGCGAGCCAATTTTAACTGATGCAGGAAATTTACCTTGCCCCATAAGGCGATAAATCCATGCCTTGCTATATCCAGTTCTACGCTGAACTTCTGTTAAACGAATAAGCGTATTTGACATATATTTACCTCATAACGTCTACTCAATTTGACGAGGTAATCATGGCACAGAAATAACGAATATTTTCATACCCTCAGGCCTAATGGTAATCGGGAGGAAATCTACCCTAAGGGTGATGGTAAAATTGACGGGGAAGATAAAAAAATACCCTCAGGGTAACAGTAAATCACCCTCAGGGTATGCGGTATGGTGCGTTAATCCGGCTTTGCGTTCTTTTGGCTGTTGTCTCGGTTAATAGGGCAGGCAGTCCTCTCTATGAGCGTTGCAAGTGCATTACTTGCCCCCCACTGCTTAAGCTCCCTGGTTATCGCTTCTTGATTTCCCCTGGTGGCAAAATCATTTTCTGGATCGTAATTGGCCCACTCTCTGTTTCTAATCTCAATAGCCTTAGCTAATGGGTCTTTATCCCAGTATTTATATAAGTGTATCGGGCGCTCTTGCTCTAACTGCTCTATCCTTGCCCTTAACTCTGCGTTTTCTTTTTCCAGCATTGCGATTTGGGATAATAAATCATCCTCTGTACGCAACTCTTTCTTTTCAATATCGCGTCCTTGTGCCTCGTCATTTTCAGAAGAGTTAGCGCCTTCCAGCTTCGTTAACGCGTCAAGGACATCGGGAAAAATTGCGAAAATTTCACCCCTTATAAATCCAATGTTCTCAAATTCGGGATCTTCCCAATAACCGGACACCAGAAAACCATTTTCATCCCTCTCACCAGGTAAACAACCACGTTTCCGAACCGCATTCAGATTTCTATAAAGAACATCATTATCAAATTCATCCCGATACGGGTTACAAAAAGATTCCAACAGCTTAAATTCATTTACTGTGTACAGGCGGATATGTTCTCCGCTTATTCTCCTGAGTATCCAAATTATGACATCTGAAACATCATAATCATCACCAGCGACCTTAAGCACGACCTCAAGAAATTCACGTAAAGAAATAAAATCTTTTTTGTATTCGTTTAATTCGGCATGAATATCAATCATACGCACACCTCAGCGTCCTCTACTGTAGTGGCTGTACCAGTCCGTCGAGGTGTACGGATTTTCGGGAGCGACCCTAGACACAGCCTTTTCTTTCGTCGCTCAAAGTCTACTACTGTATACTCAACCAGTCACCCGCATTTTCCGAACTCACCATGCACCACATTTCCGCCATGCTCGAGCGAATCCATATAATCAGCGTACCACTGAAGCATTTCCCGCCGCCCATCCAGATATTGCGCATGGTTGTATGTGCCACGAATTGAGTTTTTATCGACGTGTGCGAGCTGCGTCTCTATCCACGCGGTGTTATAGCCCTGCTCATGCAAAATGGTGCTCATGGTGTGCCGGAATCCATGACCAGTAACGCGCCCGGCATAGCCGATACGACGAATGAGCACATTCATCGCCATTTCACTCATTGGCTTACTGTGGTGAATACGACCGGGGAAAATAAACTGATACTGGCCTGTCATGTTTTTTAACTGCTCCAGTATTTTTATCGCCTGTTCTGGTAATGGCACACAATGCGGACGGCGCATCTTCATTCGTTCTTTAGGCACTTCCCACAAACGATTATCAAAATCGATCTCCTGCCATTCTGCCTGCCGTAATTCCCCGGGTCTGACACCTGTCAGAATTAATAGCCGCATTGCCAGTTTGACGATCTGGCTTCCGGTGTACGTATTAAAAACGCGGAAAAATTCCGGCAGTTCGTCGGCCTTCAGATAGGCGTAATGCTCTTTTTTATGTGGAGCAAATGCGCTCACCAGGTCAGGGGCTGGATTATATTCGGCGCGTCCGGTGATGATTGCGTACCGGAACACCTCGCCGCATCGCTGGCGAACCTTACGCAATTTTTCAGTCGCACCACGGTCATTAAGACGGGAAAGAACCGCCAGCAATTCCATCGGCTTAATTTCTGCGATCGGCCTACCGCCAATGTACGGAAAAACGTCTTTTTCAAACGTCTCGATCATTTCCTCGGCGTATGACGATGACCACCTGTCGATCCGCTTTTCGTACCATTCGCGAGCGATACCCTCAAAAGTATTGCCAAATTTGCTCGCCTGTTCTCGCTTTTGGGCTTTTCTGGCCTCACTTGGATTTATACCACCAGCAAGAAGCCTTTTAGCCTCATCCCTTGCCGCCCTGGCATCAGACAGAGACACATCAGGGTACACACCCAACGACAACATTTTGGGCTTTCCTGCAAACCTGTAGCGCAGTCGCCACCCTTTCGAACCGTTCGGCTCAATGAGCAACGAAAGCCCGTTACCGTCATTGAGTGTATAAGCCTTTTCTTTCGGCTTCGCGCGCCTGATGGCAAGGTCTGAAAGCAGCATGTGTATAGCTCCAAAAAATAAATTTTGTCCTATACGCATTACTATACACTTCTGTGTGTAGATTCTGGTAGTTGTGAGTAGACGTTAATAAACTATGAAAAGTCTGGAAGGCTTGATATTCGTGGGTTTGATGGACTTTAGTAGACGTTGAGAAATGTTTGTTTGGAGCGGGCGAAGGGAATCGAACCCTCGTATAGAGCTTGGGAAGCTCTCGTTC
>ERZ1034969.853-NODE-853-length-15039-cov-4.588494_pt1 | contig 15039 bp, 12 predicted proteins | sample MGYA00520624_ERZ1034969 | MGnify/ENA primary metagenome ERZ1034969 (study PRJEB33766, sample SAMN09781776) | gut metagenome | biome: gut microbiome | host: Homo sapiens | place: Madagascar | study: EMG produced TPA metagenomics assembly of the PRJNA485056 data set...
GACGAAGTTATGCCTTCAGCCTCTTCGCGGCTATTAGCGAAAATTAAGCATTTCTTACCGCGCGTATACTCAAATAGATACCCATATCCGGGATCAGCAACGCTGGGGGCAACGTCAGTAGGAGTATCAAGGGCATGTTCTCCCAATCTGCCTTTAGATAAAACACGTCCTTCTTGTGGAGCAACGGGATATTCCTTTCCAGTTTCCCCAGCGGCCGACAATGCTCTCGGTACCACCTTTTCAACCCCAACTAGTTCTACGTCATCAGGATTCATAGCTGCAAAATCACGCTCGGTAGCCTGAGGACCAGTTGTATAAAAGTGCTCCATAGATATTCGCCAAGTACGTTTTGGCTCATTGAAGCGCGGAATGATAGTTGTTCGATTGGTGCCTGCAGAAAGAAAAGCTCCTACTGCCTGGGGATCTCCAATGGTTGCCGAAAGACCAATTCGCCTAGGATTGGAGCCCGACAATCGGGAAAGCCGCTCGATAAGGCACATCGTTTGACCTCCCCTATCGCCACGTAGCAAAGAATGCACCTCATCGACCACGATGTAGCGCAGATCGCCAAACATCTTTCCTACAGCGCCATGCTTATGAAGAAGTAGACTCTCAAGGGATTCGGGTGTGATCTGCAAAATTCCTGAAGGGTGCTTTACCAAACGTGCTTTTTGCGAAGCCGAAACATCACCATGCCATCGCCATACTGGTATATCGGCTTGTTCGCATAGTTCATTCAGCCGAACAAATTGATCGTTGATAAGAGCTTTCAGGGGCGCAATATAAAGTGCACCTACAGACAAAGGAGGGTTTTCGTAAAACTCTGTAAGAATGGGAAAAAAAGCCGCTTCAGTTTTCCCCGAAGCAGTAGAGGCACTTAATAAGATATTGCAATCGGTGTTGAATATCGCATCAGCCGCAGCAACCTGAATGCCACGCAGGCATTCCCAATCATGGGCATAGATATAATCTTGAATAAAAGGAGCAAACCTATCGAAAGCACTCACAGTGTTCCATCCCTAGATCTTAAACTCCGCGTACAAGGGTGCAACTTCCTGTTCTTGCAGAGGCGGTTTAGCGTACGAAAAATCTTCCGACTCAAGTAAAGTTGAGATCGAAACATCGGGATTCTGGTACACAATGTCCAGCAGCTCAATAAAATCACGAATTACCTCGCGCGGAGTAAGATGAGAGTCGGATCCAACACGACCAAATTCAATTTGCAGGAAAGAAACGAGGTCATCCTCCGATAAAGATTGTTTATATCCAAAGTAGCCTGCATGTATGTCAGCGAGCTTTTCTATCAAGACCAACAATTCTTCGTAGGTAAGGGGATTCAGACGAATAACCGGAGCGAGCATATCGGAAAGCCCCTCGCCAGCAAAACGACCTTGGGTCAAACGACTCCGAAGCGCCTCGTAACTGTATACACCCCGCCTACGATCTTCGATCGACTGTGGAGTGCCGCCCATAATAATGCCTAAATGATGTGCTTTGCCCTGCAGCGTGTCATTGTACATGGTTAGAATCTTCTCATAATTATTTTGACGCGTGACTGAATTGGGTATCTTATAGAGGTTAACCAATTCGTCGATCATTACGACCAAACCCTTATAGCCCGCACCCGTCAAAAACTCAGCAAACAACTTCAAATAGTCATACCAGGAATCATCGGCAATACAGGCATTAATGCCAAGTTCCTTACGCGCTTCTGTTTTAGTGCGATATTCACCACGAAGCCACTTCACAACGTAAGCTTTAATCTCTTCGTTCTCTTCTGCGAAAGCAGATGCAAAGATATCCAACACAGTGGAAAAATCATATCCATGCACGAGCTCACGAAGAGGATCCAGAAAAGTTGCTACGGCCTTACGGAACGATTGAGCGTAGACCGGCCCTGAAGAGCTACCGCATTCTTCAGCAGCCTGAAGTTGAGTATTCTTAACCCAGCGATCAAGGACTAGAGCCAAGGCCCCACCTTCAGGACGTGTTTTAGTGGATAGATTCCGAATTAGCTCACGATAAGTGGCAAGACCCTGCCCCTGACCTCCCTGTAAACGACGCTCAGGCGAAAGATCGGCGTCGGCAACAACAAAATTCTCCCCCATAGAATGAGTTCTAATAGTTTGTATGAGAAAGCTCTTCCCGGAGCCATAACGTCCGACAAGAAAACGAAAAGAAGCTCCTCCATCTGCAATTAGTTCAAGATCGTGAAGTAAAGCCTGAATCTCAACCTCGCGGCCTACCGTAATGTATGGCAAACCGATTCGAGGGACTACACCGCCTTTAAGCGAATTGAGAACAACAGCCGCAATGCGTCGTGGAACTTTAACTTCTTCGCTCATAAATCTAAGGCCCCTTTCAGGTTATCCCGATAATCCTCGATTAATTTGGGCTCGCCGTCGACGTACTCAATGGCAATATCACCTAGAAGCTCAAACAGCTTTTCATTGATAGAGTCGATAACAAGATCCTGCGACTCTACTTCCGACGAACGAGCAGCATTAGCGTTGTCTGCGATCATAGCTCCCAGATACGAATACTCGATCGGAGAGAGACCGTATGGCAGCTCGTTAATAGGCTTTGTTTTGACAGCGTTGTCTGCCGATACGGAGACCGAATCGGCAGACGAAGCAACTTCAGCTTTGTAGGAATCTGCAACAACAGGATCTCCTATGGCGCCATCTTCAAACGGCTCGTTTTGTTTCAAGCAATGATTCGATCGATCAAAAATGAATTCTTCGTCTGCAGCTAACTGAGAATCCTCAAAACGCTCTTCTTCGATAAGAAGTTGTTCACGTGTAACAGCAGAACGACTTCTGATGCTGGCAAGCTGGGTTCGGTCAATCGAAACTCTTCTTCTTTCCGCTTCTTGCCAGGATGCAGACCATAACGAAACACTTGCATCAACTATCTTCCGAATATATTTGGGGAGGTCATATTCTTTAAGCGGATGGCCATAGCCAACCGATAACCGCATAAGGCGATCAACCGTTGCAAGCATTGCTCCCAATTCTACGTTACGTGCGGCAGTACGGTAATTGCGCAACCCAGACCAACGTCCGTTTTTGCAAGAGTAAGCATGAGCATCGTTTACCCTATACAGGCAATCGCTGTGTAGCCCAGACTCGCAAAATACAGCAGCAGGGAACATTAAGTGCGATGAAGCACTGCAAGAGCCGAACCATGAATCTATCAGACCTCTTTTTCTGCGCTTTGCGCAATGAAGACACAAAGCGAAATAGCAATCGCATGCAACCTTATGGATATCTTCAGGGTATTCCTGAGCGAAGCGTGATTTATCAATGCGATATGAGGAAAGACGACATAGAGCTTTAAACAGCTCTTCCTTAGAAAAGGTATTCTGAGCCGCGGTTCCTGCAACCCCTTCAGCGCACCGAACAACGATTAAGGCCTGTTCAAATGAGGTATCTTCAAAGTTTTCAATAAGAGCGGGCGAAAGATTGTGATAAATGACAAAATCGCGCAGCCATGATTTAACGTAGCGATCGATTTCAGGATCAAGCTCGCGGTACTTCACCCAGAAATTGTAAAGAAGGTCGAAGCATTCTTTAGGTGTCGAAGCACCAACGCAATTGATGAGCTCGTAAATATAAACGAATGCAAAAGAAAGACAGGTCTTCTTTACCTGACCATTTCGAACTAGAGTACGCCATGAGAAATAACCTCGCAATTGAGAATCGTTCATCATGGAATATGTTGGGTAGTAACGCTCAAAGGAGCCACTGAATGGGAAATCGTCTTCCCATTCCTCCATAAAGCGCGCCTGCATAATAAACAATTCTGTTTCGGAAGGCCTACGGTATTCAAAGCCATCATGAACTGGTCTTGCAAGCGCTTTCATATCACGATAGCGCTGAGGAAGATAGTTCTTCATTTGAGATCCCGTGCGCAAGATCGGCTCATCTTCATACATCTTCCCCGAGAAAGCACGGCTATTGGTAAGACGGGGGTCGGAAAGAATCGTATCAATTAGCTTATGAACGTCCGCCATTGCACCTCCTAACCCCGTACCAGTAGTGATATATCATATCACGGTAAACAAACATTTGTTCGCTTATACAAGATCAAACAAAAAGGAGCCATTTGGCTCCTTTTTACATTGGTTAACGTCTATTTCAGCCCGGCAAAATCCATGTCTACCGACTCCTCTAGATATTCTTTCATTGGACCAGAGCCGAAATCCTTAAGGTGCTCTTCGTGCCAGCAATCTGTTTTTGGTAGTCCAGGGATAGAAGAAGCTAGAAATACGGGATCGAGGCCTTTTTTCTTCTGCTCTGAATAATCATCGAGAGCAAGAAGCGCCCACTTACCCAAGAGCAGAATTGCAACAAGATTTACTATAGCCATGAAGCCCATGAAAATGTCAGCTAGATTCCAAGCAAGATCAAAGCTGTTTACCGCACCATACAGAATTGCGATAAGGCAGGCAATTCGGAACGCAAACAACCCCTTTTTGCTTTCGGGAAAAATGAAATGAAAATTGCTTTCCGCATAGAAATAGTTGCCGATAAGACTTGAGTAAGCAAAAGCAAAAATCGCAAAAGTAATGAAATGGATGCCAGCTACACCTACAGAATTATTGACTGCCATCTGAATAAGAGGCATGCCATTGAGACCCTCGGCAACAACTGGATCCTGAACATAAAAAATCAAAACCATAATTGCAGAACAAGTGCAGATCAAAATTGTATCAATGTACACGGAAAGACTTTGAACAAGGCCCTGCTTTACAGGGTGGGAAACGCTTGCTGTAGCTGCTGCGTTAGGAGCAGAACCCATGCCTGCCTCATTTGAATATAAGCCACGTTTGATGCCGAGCATAATTACAGAACCAGCAAAGCCGCCAAAAATTGATTCGAAGTCAAAGGCAGACTCGAACAGCACCGCAAAAGCCGCTGGAAGCCAAGTGATATTGCTGATAGTGGTCCACAGGGCAATGGCAATATAGGCAAGCGCCATAACAGGAACAACAATGGAGGTAATGACACTGATGCGCTTCTGCCCGCCAAAGATCACAGTTGCGGTCATGAGAACCAAAAGAAGCCCCATGATCATCGCTAAACCATTTTCATTATAGTCGGGAACATAATACTCAAGCGCGCTGCAAGCATTATAAGCTTGAAGACCGTTAAAGCCGAAGGCGTAGCAAAGGATAAGAAGAACTGCGAAAAAAACGCCTAGCCAACGATAGCCGAGCGCTTTTTCGATGTAATAAGCAGGGCCGCCGCGAAATTCGCCTTCCTTACCACGGACCTTCCAAATCTGAGCCAAAGTTGATTCGATGAACGCAGAAGCTGCACCAACAATAGCCATAAGCCACATCCAGAAAACAGCACCTGGACCGCCCAAGGCAATGGCGGTTGCAACGCCCGCAATGTTTCCAGTACCAACACGGCTTGCGGTCGAAACCATTAGCGCCTGAAAAGAAGAGATGGACTTTTCGCCATCGACATGCTTCTTTTCCGCAACCTGCTTAAACATATCTTTCAGATAGCGAATCTGCACGCATTTAGTACGAATAGTGAAATAAACACCAGTAACAACAAGCAATATGAGCAAGATATAGGTGTACATAAAGCCGTCGATGTTGCCCGTTAACTCGATCAGCCATTCATTAATATCCATGCAATCCCCGTTCTAACGTAAAGAAACGGTAAAAGCACAAGCTTCTACCGCATGTCGTTTGATAATACCTCAATAGATCAAATATTCATTCACCATATCTTTAAACGCTTAACACATTAGCAATTATTGGTCATTAAGCTGAGAAGTTGGAATAAACACAGTTACGAAGCCGTGAAGGAGAATTGTATGCGCACTTTTATCGCACTTAAACTGCCAAGCGATTTCATAACGAGCATTTCCCAGATCGAGCGCGACCTAAGCGCTTCGATTCGGGGTAATTTCGTTCCAGAAAGCTCCCTTCACCTTACCCTCGCATTTATGGGCGAACTCAAAACCAATGCTCAGGTAACGGCAACCCAAACAGCCCTCGACCTTGCTACGCGTAATTTCGCCCCCATATCACTACACCCTGAAGGACTAGGTATATTTGGCCGCTCTTCCGATGCGACGCTCTGGATGGGCATTTCCCCCACTCCAGCGCTTATGCATTTAGCAAAAAACATTCGAACTGAATTAACCATAAAAGGCCTGCCTTACGACCAAGTACAGTTCAAGCCTCATATTACTCTTGCTCGACATGCCCATGTGACACCCCAGCAAATTAAAGATTATCCGATGCCCGACACAGTTCGAGCAACTAACGTTACTATCTATAGAAGTGACTTGCTGCCCCACGGCGCACAATACACACCGCTTCATTCAGTAACGCTATAGGATCAGGCAATCGATGAATATTTGCGTATTTTGCTCGTCTTCAAACCATGTTGATCACTGCTACATCGCAGCCGCCCAAGAGACTGGCAGAGCAATAGCGGAACGTGGACACACCTTAATTTTCGGCGGTTACGATATGGGCCTAATGGGCGAAATCGCTAAAGCCACCGTTTCGGCAGGCGGCAAAGTAATCGGCGTAACTACCTCGGGTCTTTCGGCTAAAGGCCGTTCCGTAGTACCTGGAATACAAGAGCTGCAAACCGAAAACCTTTCGAAGCGTAAAGAAACCATGGTTTCCCTCTCCGACGCCTTCATTACCATGCCGGGAGGCATAGGCACCCTTGACGAGTTCTTCAGCGTAATCTCGCAAGCAAAGGTTGGTGAGATTCACGGTAAAAGCGCCCTTTTAAATGTCGACGGGTATTTCGATCCCCTGGTGCAAATGCTAGACGATTCTTGCGAGAAGGGGCTGAATTCAACCGACTGGCACGAGTACGGTAATGCGTTTTCTCGTTGCGAAACACTATTGAACTGGCTCGAATCATAACGCCACCAGAATATAAAGAAGCCTCGGACTATTAGCTTAAGCGATTGAACTGCGTCCCTGAAATTGGAATACTCCCATTTCTCTTATCAAAATATTAGAAGGCAGTTCGGATTCATAGTCCGAGGCTCATTTGATAACCAAGTGCAAAATACCTATTCTTTTTTATGGTAAGCGATCCAATAAGCCATACCGACAAATAGAGCGCCGCCAACGATATTTCCTGGCACCGAAGCGCTCCAGTTCCATAATGCACCTGCCCAAGAAACCGTTGATGGATCAATTCCAGCTGGCGCTATTCCCGCAGAAGCAAGCAAAATGCCAAACGGCAGGAAAAACATGTTGGCCACACAGTGCTCGAATCCGCAAGCAACGAATGCCGCGATAGGTAAAAGAATCCCAAGCATCTTGTCGGCAACAGTCTTTGACCCATAAGCAATCCAGACAGCAAGACAAACTAAGAAATTGCACATAATGCCTTTTGCAAACAAGGTCAGCCAATCGGGGCTCATTTTGCCTGCCGCAACGCTCACGATAGTAGTACCTACGGCACCTCCATTCATCCCTTGATAGTTAGATAAAAACACCAAGCCAACCATGACTAGCGAACCGACGAAATTGCCAAGGAAAACTACTAACCAATTTTTCAAAACAGCGGACCAAGATATCTTCTTGCTTGCAGCGCTCATAACAATCATGGTGTTTCCGGTAAACAGCTCGGCACCACACACCACAACAAGCAGAAGGCCAAGAGAGAATAAACAGCCTCCGATCAAGCGTTGGGCAGCAAACGGAAGAGCGGAATCGCTAACGATGAGAAGAAAGAACATGGCACCCATCGAAATGAAGGCACCTGCCATAACTGACAACATGAATGACTGCCTGAAGCTCATCTTGGTTTTCGCAACGCCCAAAGCTTCGGCCTTCGCCTCAATTTCGGCAGGTGCTAACTGATCGAGCTTGGGGAAAGCTGCCTTCAACTCATCAATCGACATGAATCCTCCTTTAGTTCTGATGATGAGAAAAAGCTAGCATGTGCAAAAGGCTTTCGCGTCCTAAACGCCAAAGAGCATCGGGGGAAGGCTAAAGCAATCCGTATTCGGTTTCGCAGTTTTCGAACTCGATGAGCGTATAGTCAAGTCCGAAGAGTCATGCAGAGTTTGATTCTTTTATTGATACGCAACAATCAATAATCTAATGGGGATATATTATTTAGTCTGTCTAACTAATAATCTATGTTTTGATGGAGTCGCTCATGTCAAACAAGCCTCAATCCAAACGTGGAATCGTAACGAGGCACACGCATCCCCAACGATCTTTCGTAAAGCGGATATATGTTGCGATTTTGCTGATTCTCTTGCCCTTGCTTATGAGTCTCTTTTCGGTGCTTTCGAAAAGAGCCCGGAATGAAACACAGTACTTACGATCTGGGTTTACCCTAAAAATCGTTATCTCGGGTTGGAATCGAACCAAAACAGTTCGATGCGCTTCAAAATCGTGGACGTCGGACAAGAAAGCTACGCCGACCCTCACTATCGGATTCCGAGATCTGGATTACGCCTTCGATGTGTTCAGCGGATCAATAACGCTGCAGGATGCACTTGCAGCTCGTTATTTCACAACGCATGGACCTAACGACAAAGGTGTTGCAGTTACCTATTTATTCAACGTCATCCTAAAAACTTTTTTTGGCTGGCGGAAATCGTATCGGAGATAACAATGAATGCTTTTGAATTTCACTGCCCCACTAAAATCATTTGCGGTGAGGGCGCCCTCCATAAACTACCAGTCAAAATAGCCGATCGAGGTGTAACCAAGCCCCTGATTGTCACGGATTCCAACCTAATGAAGCTTGGTATTGCCGAACAGGTATTTGCCCCTTTGAAGGAAGCCGATGTAAATTACTCTCTGTACGATCGCGTTCCGCCAGATTCTTCACTCAATGTAGTAAATGAAGTTGCTGAACTCTATAAAGAAGAGAAATGCGATGGCTGGATAGCGCTTGGCGGCGGTTCAGTTATCGACACCGCAAAAGGAGCCGCAGCATCGGTATCTGTTGGTGAAAAAGATTTTACAGACCTTCAGGGCTCGGAGGTGCTTCAGGACGAGCTTGACCCCCTAATTGCCATACCCACAACCGCAGGTACAGGTTCGGAAGTTACTTTGGTTGCAGTTGTTGCCGATACGGAACATCATGCGAAACTTAGCTATACGTCTTACCGTCTAGTGCCTCACATAGCTTTTCTTGACCCCAAACTCACTGCATCATTGCCACCTAAGCTCACTGCAACCACGGGAATTGACGCATTAACCCACGCCATCGAAGCCTACACTTCGATCCAGAAGAACCCCATCAGCGACGCATTGGCGCAGCAGGCGATTTCTCTTATCAGCAAATACCTTGCGAAATCCTGTGCGGAACCGGGAGATCTTGAAGCTCGCACAAACCTGGCTTTAGGAAGCCTATTGGCAGGCGCATCGTTTTCAAATGCTATGGTAGGACTTGTTCACGCAATCGGTCATTCCCTGGGAGGCATATGCCATATCCCTCATGGCCAGGCAATGATGCTCCTTCTTCCCCATTGCGTACATTTCAACCGCTCGCACGGGTATCACAAGGGATTATACGGAGAACTGCTCGGAGCGCTAAGGCCCGATCTCGACACCGCTCGACTAACCGCAACAGAAAAAGACGCGCTTTTCGAAACAGAGTTATTTTCACTGAACGACTTCTACCGTCGTCAATATGGGGTTCCAAACAAATTATCCGAAATGGGCATTTCCCGCAAAGAGCTAGCCGCTGTCGCAAAACAAGCACGCTACGACGGCGCCGCCCTTTACAATAGACAAGAGATAACCGAGGAAGTAGCATTCACAATCCTGGAGGCAGCATACTGATGGCACCCGAGAATACCTCAGCCACCCCCACCACCGAATCAAAGACGGAGCCAAAACAAAGAGTGTCGGTTAGCAACGAGCGAAAGGCCCATCCTTCAAGCGCAAACGCAAGACGCATGAGCAACGCTTCCAAACCCAAAGTATCCAACCAGTGTCAAACTACTCACGATGGTCATACTGTCCAAACGGAATACCGTCAAAATGGAAAGCCAGCACCCAAGAAACACTCGGAACGCAACGAAAGCAAGCGTACCTCAATGGCGTCTTCGGATATCCCTAAGGCAAACCCAATCCCCAAGTGTGAATATCGATGTGCCGAAGACGTGCAAGCGGCAGTCGATGAAATGCGTGAGTTCTTTCAAGCTGGCACAACAATGCCCCTGCATTACCGCCGTAGTATCCTTGTAAAACTGCGTTCTTATTTGAAAAAACATGAAGAAGAAGCGCTTCAAGCCCTTACCGATGACTTGGGAAAATCAAGCTTTGAAGGTTACGCCACAGAACTCGGCATAGTGTATGACGAAATCCGTTTTTGCCTGTCAAAAATGTACGGATGGGCAAAGCCTAAACGCGTTCCAACTCCATTGGCTCATTTTCCTTCATCCTCGAAAATCTATGCCTCGCCCTACGGCGTAGCCGCCGTGCTTTCGCCATGGAACTATCCTCTTCAGCTTGCGTTAGTTCCAATGGTCGACGCCCTTACTGCGGGAAATTGCGTAGTGCTCAAGCCCTCTCGCACTTCGCCATCAACCAGCGCCTTCCTCCAAAAATTATGTCAAGAGGTTTTCGATGATCATTTGGTGCGCTGCCTTCCTGGCAGCGGCGAAATGAACGACTGGATTCTAGATGTGCATTTCGACAAAATCTTTTTCACTGGAAGTCCAGCCATCGGCAAGCAGATAATGCACGCTGCAGCAGACAATCTTACCGACGTTACGCTCGAGCTAGGAGGGAAAAGCCCCTGCATTATTGCCTCTGACGCGAACCTCAAACGAGCTGCTCAACGAATTGCTTGGGGTAAATGCATCAATTCCGGACAAACCTGCGTGGCACCCGACTACTTTCTCGTACACGAAAGCGTTGCCGATGCTTTTGCCGATGAACTCGCAACCTATTTGCTGCAGTACTATGGTAAGCGCATCCTGCAATGTGACTACTATCCCCATATCATTAACGAGCATCACTTTGATCGAGTATGCAGCCTTATCGATAACCACGGCCCGAAGACGCGCATTGCATTCGGTGGCGGACGCGACCGTTCATCGCTACGCATTGAACCCACTATTCTTACAGGTGTCACCCTTGACGACCCAGTAATGAAGGAAGAAATTTTCGGCCCGATAATTCCTATTATCACCTGGAATGAGCTTGATGAAGTTTTCTCGTATGTGAGAAATTTCGGTCATCCACTTGCATGCTATATATTCTCCGAAAGCAAAGTAATGCAGGAGCAAATAATCCAAGCCATACCATTTGGAGGAGCGACCATCAATGATGTCGTAATCCACCTTGCCAACAACCATATGGGCTTTGGAGGGTTTGGCGATAGCGGAATGGGTTCTTACCATGGCAAGCAGGGATTTGACTGTTTCACCCATTACAAGTCGACATTGAAAAAATCAACCAAAATCGAAATTCCAGTACGTGTTCCCCCGTTCACCAAAACAAAAAGCATTATCCTGAAGCTAATGATGAGGTAATAGCTTCTTCGTATCGAAACTCAGGAGAATCTAAAGAAAGAGGGTGGCGGAATGCCACCCTCTTCATCTTCAATAACTTCAATGATCGAAAACAGTTCACGCTGAAATTTATTGCTGACACAAGAGCAATAGTGGGACTATAGGTAAACAATCAGCAGAAATTACTTGAACATCAAATTGAATAGATACTTCGTAATTGCAGAACGACGAATTACACCAACCAATCTTCCCTCATCATCAACAATCGGAAGCTTTTTATACTTCTTTTTAGACAACAAAGCAGCAACTCGCGCAATGCTCTGGTCGGGACGAGCGCATACAACCTTCCTCGTGGCGAATTCCATAACATTGCGGTCCTTCAGCTCCTTAATGCGCTGCTCAAGACTCTGATCGTCGAAATAGAGCATCGATGCTTCACCGCCGGTGAAGATGGTATGGGCACGATGCTGCGCAATCGCCCCCATAATGTCACCATCGGATATAAATCCAACCACTTGCTGGCTTCTGTCGACTACAGGCAAGCTGCTAACCTCGCGTTCAGCCATAATGCGAACCACATCAGAAATACAGCAGTCCTCGTCACACGTGAACGGGTTTTCTATCATGATGTCGGATACGGGTGTTCCCTCGACTTCAAGAGGGATACGCTCAGAAACAATTTCTGACATTACTTATGCCTCCTTAGATTGGACTGGGGCCTTTTTTGAGGGTCGTATGCTAATTAGCGCGTAAATCAGGGAAACCAATCCTATGGCTGCGCATACTTTATAGGCAACCCCAGCACCAATAGCCGTTGCAACTTGAAGGCTGGCATCAGCTCCCGCAGTTGTCGTTACGCTTGTCATTACCGTAATAATTAGCGCGGTGCACAATCCGCCTGCAACCTGACGACCCGTATTCGCTATAGCATTGCCGTGGGCAATCATGTCGTTATTTAACGCATTTACGCCCCAGGTGTTTACCGGCATGTTTGCCAATGCCTGACCAGCTGCCTGAAGCATACAAAATAGAGCCACAATTGCGATGGGTGTAGCAACAGTTGAAAGAGAGAGAAGGAACAAGGACACAGTCATAAGGGCCAAGCCGAAAATCGAGATGGCACGAGGGCCAAACTTGTCAAAAACAACTCCAGAAATTGGGCTAATGAGAATTCCAACTGCAGCAGCGGGAAGCATGGCCATGCCCGTCTCAAACGCAGAAGCCCCAAGCGCTGTTTGCAGTAAAAGCGGCAACAGTGTATTGGTTACCAAGCATGCCGCATTTATCAGCGTTACGATAATTGCAGCAACGCGAAATTGAGGAGTTTTAAGCGTTCCCAATTGAAGCAACGGATCTTCGATACGGCCCTGACGGACCACAAATAGTACTAAGCATACAATTCCAGCAAAGACTGGGCCGAGCACAACAACGCTACCCCAACCAAATGTTGAAGCGCTAGAGAAACCATATAAAAGGCCTCCGAAAGCAACGGTCGACAGCGCTACTGAGGGAATATCGAGCTTAGGGTTCTTCAATTCTCCAACATTCCTGAGCATAAATATGCCCAACAGCAGAACTACTAACGCTAGAGGAACGATAGACCCAATCATAGTGCGCCAACCATAGGCATCAATCACTGCGCCGCCCACAACGGGGCCAACAGCAGGTCCAGCGGACATGACGATACCCGCCATCCCCATTGCTGTTCCTCGTTTTTCAACAGGGAACACCAGCATTGGCACCACCGAAACCAATGGCATAAGAACGCCAGATCCTGCAGCCTGCAAAACGCGACCAACGATCAAGAAGAAAAAATCGGGAGCCAAAGCACACAGTAATGTGCCCAAAGCAAATACAAAGGTCGATCCAAAGAACAAAGCTCGTGTGCTGAACTTATCGATCAAGAATGCCGACACAGGAACCATAATGCCGCTTACAAGTGGATAAATCGACATGATCCACTGGGCTGTTGAGGCATCAATGGCAAAATCGGCCATGATTACAGGCAATGCGGGCGACATAACCGTTTGATTGAGCAATGCCAGAAAAGCACCGAGCACCACAACGGCAACAATGCGAATTTGGACACCAGAAACACGCCCAGTCGCTGGGACGGCAATAGGATTATTAGACATAAACTTCCTTCAAACCAATAACAATTTCATCAGGATGCAGCCGAGCACTCATGAACATCTCGGCACTCGATGAAAAGCATCAGTTTCGACAGGAAGAAAGAGGCTGATGAAGATACACGCGCGCAACAGCAAGTCGGCAGTTAAACACTACTGGCCTACGGAGGGATATATATGTCTTGTTTAGATTATTCATTGCGGTGAGGTATCCTAACAGCCATGCAACCTCGATTCAAGGTTCGTAAAGCAGGCGTTAACTTCAATCCAGATTACCTAAGCTTTAACTCTCAGGCGAATAGATCAGATCGTCGCACGGTAGCGCTTAGGGAGATTCGAAAGGCACAGCTATGACCGATTCAAACAAAACCAAGTTTCAGCAAAACGTTCATTTCAATGCCATCACGCCAGAAGGCATGCTTGTAGAGTGCGAAACCCTGTTCACGTTCGAAAGTACCGAAACAGGACGCTCGTATATCGTCTACACCGACAACACAACGGACGAAGACGGCAATACTACGGTATATGCTTCTATCTACGACCCCGCTGCAGTTGAATTCAATGAAAACAGTGGTCTTGCAGCCCTTTCCCTTATTCCTATCGAGACAGAAGAAGAATGGCTAATCGTCGAACAAATTCTCCAAGAAGCAGCCAAATAACAAACCGGGAAAGAAAATATTAAAATTACTCTTGCGCAGCACCTTAGTTTTGGTAATATATCTATCGCTGCATTGCGAAAGCAAATGACATATACCACGTCGGAGTGGTGGAACGGCAGACACGCTAGCTTGAGGTGCTAGTGCCCACTTTACCGGGCGTGCGGGTTCAAATCCCGCCTCCGACACCAGTTACCAATTAAAACGCCTTTTGGGGCGTTTTTTTATTTCATTTAGTCACTTCATTTAGCGAAATCTTCTAAACGCCTCCCCTATACGGCTTAACCGTGCTGTATTTAATTGCCAATGCTCTGGCCAAAATAACATAAAAGAGCGGCAGCGATCATGCGAGTGAATGCAACTACGTTCCGCGGTAAACCCGTAAGTGCTCATATGCCAAAAGAGAAAATCAATGTCACGGAATAGACCTACCGACATTCCCATTGCTATCTGCTTCCAGACAGCAATGGGAATGCTGCAAGCAATAATCAACCAAGTTGTAAGCGCATGCTATAAACAAAAAAGGCGATGCAAGCGCATCGCCTTTTCAATGATCTGTATGATCAAAAATTAACCAATAGTCCCCTGGGGATACACCACCATAAGAACAATCAAAGAGATAAGGAATACCGCAGCTAAAATAATAGTAATACGGTTGAGGTTCTTTTCCATGATACTTGATCCACTCTGGTTGTTGTAAACAGAGCTAGCGATCATATCGGAAACGCCCGTGCCCTTGCCGGAATGAAGCAGAACAAAAACGATAAGTC
>ERZ1034969.860-NODE-860-length-14910-cov-8.238573_pt1 | contig 14910 bp, 15 predicted proteins | sample MGYA00520624_ERZ1034969 | MGnify/ENA primary metagenome ERZ1034969 (study PRJEB33766, sample SAMN09781776) | gut metagenome | biome: gut microbiome | host: Homo sapiens | place: Madagascar | study: EMG produced TPA metagenomics assembly of the PRJNA485056 data set...
ATGATAAAAATACTATTCATCTGCCACGGCAGGTGACGAAAACAGTGCTGAAAACCCTCGAAAATCAAGGATTTTTTCAAAGTCCGACCTGAATTTACGACACTTTTACGACAGATGAAGTCAAGCTATGATAAATACGTTGTGAAAGAGGTCAAAATATGATAAAAGAAAGAATTACGAAGAACGGAATTGATTATGTACTGGTTGGGGATTATTATATACCGGATTTGAAGTTGCCGGAGGAAGAACGCCCTATTGGAAAGTATGGACGTATGCATCGAGAATATCTAAAAGAAAATCATCCTGTGTTATTTAATGATTTGGTGCTGAGCTGCCAGCTCTGGACTTATCTTGCAGATATAAACGAGCAAGCACAGGATAGATTGAAGGTCATCATCGCACAGATGCAAAAAGCCGAGTCTGTAACTGAGAAAATGAAAGAAAATGATCAGTGGGAATGGATTCAGAGAATGAATAGCATTTACAACCGTGCAGAAAAAATTATGTTAAATGAATTAATATACGCATAACCAGAATGAGTCTCTATTCAGCAATAGAGACTCATTTTGGGTACAAAAACATCGATAATATAGGTGGAATGCTTGAATTAATATAGCGAAGAATGATATACTGTATTTGTATAATTATGTCTTTTGTATGGGCGAGAAAATTACAGGAGGAAAATCAAATATGTTTTATTCTCCATTACGATATCCGGGGGGCAAAGGAAAATTAACCCCACTTATGAAACATTTAATTGAGACAACTGGTCATGTGGGCGGCACTTATATAGAGCCGTTTGCTGGTGGTGCTGGTATAGCGTTAGACTTGTTAGAAAATGATGTGGTAAATCGAATTGTCATAAATGATTTGGATAAGGGGATTTATTCTTTTTGGCGTGCGCTTTTAAATGAAACAGATAGATTTATTGAAGAAATAAACAACGTTCCATTAAGTATTGATGAATGGAACAGACAGAGAGCCATCATGTTGAATGCAGATAGAAGATATAGTTTCGAACTCGGCTTTGCAACATTTTATATGAATAGAACCAACAGATCAGGAATTATCAAAGGCGGAGTCATTGGTGGTTTAGAGCAGAATGGAAATTGGAAACTGGATGCACGATTTAATAAGGATAACCTGATAAAGCGAATATCAAAAATAGCGGAAAGAAAGGATGGTATTCATATATACAACAAAGATGTGTCTTCGCTTATAAGGAATTATTTTCCTAAGTATGAAGATAATGCATTTGTATATTTTGATCCGCCCTATTTTGGAAAAGGAAAACAGCTGTATTTAAACTTTTTTGATTATAAGGATCATGTGCGTATTGAGAAAATGATTAATGAATCAGTAAATTGTGATTGGGTCATTACTTATGATGATGTACCGGAAATTGCTAATATATATGTGAATCATGAGTTAAGACGTTTTGATTTGAACTATAGTGCTGCTGAAAAACGTACAGCGAGTGAAATTATTATTTTTAGCAATGCAAATATGATTCCAGATAAAAAAAGTTTAGAAGAGAAAAAGATATGTATTAATTTACGATAAAAGAGGAAATAAAATGGCATCTAACAAAAGAATAAGACCGTATCATTTCAATATTGAACATTTTCGAAATTTTAAAGAAGTTTCATTCGAGTTAGGAAGAAAAATTACTGTAATTAGTGGGCAAAATGGTGTTGGGAAATCCAATTTGTTGTCTTTGATAGCATCTGGCTCAGGATTAAATAAGAAATCCGTATTGGGAAGCAATTTTCAGCCCGAGTTTTATGATTTCTTTAATGTAGATAAAGATGAGGATTTTGAAAATTATAAACTGTATTTGACATATGTTGAAGAGGACGGAAGGACAGCATTAACAAAACGATTATCTTTTAAGGATGATACGAAAACTGGCCGTGGAATTAGAATTATACCAAGAACAACAAATGTCAATATAGAGGACTGTACCTTGAAGCAGGCTGAAGAAAAAGCCAAAATAGAATATGATGTTGGAGGTGCGGCAAGGGTAAGAATTCCTACCATCTATCTCAGCCTTTCCAGACTATATCCTCTGGGAGAACGAAAAGATACAGTTAAAGTAACGGAAATAAGAAAAACGAACGTATTTTATCAAAAGAAAGCAGATGAGAAATATAAATACTGGTATAATACAGTAATACCCAATTCAATAAAAAATGAAGCAGTTTTATCAAAGGTCGAGAAAAACACCTGTTCAAGAGCTTCACTGCATATGGATATCAATAATACACCTACATTATCACAGTCTATTGGTCAAGATAATCTTGGAAATATTATTAGTGCATTAGTGGATATTTATATGCTGTCATTAGATGATGATTATAAAGGTGCTTTATTATGTATTGATGAGATAGATGTTTCCTTGCATCCAGATACACAGATCAGGCTGTTGGATTTGTTTAACCAGTTATCAGAAGAACTCAATATTCAGTTTGTGGTAAGTACTCATTCTCTGACAATATTGAAAGAGGTGTTGAAAAAAGAAAAAAGAAATAGTACAGATTTTAAAGTTGTTTATTTAAAAACACCTTCTGCACCTTATGTTACAGACAAGAAGTCATATGAGCTTTTAAAAGCAGATATGTTCGGTAGTTTGAGTTTTCAACGTCCTAAAGTGAAAGTTTATTTTGAGGATGAAATCGGAAAAGCTTTATTTGGAATGTTGATGGATGCTTTTCGGAATATATACCATGCTGTAGAAAGGAATATCGAAAATCCCGTTCTCAGAAATAGTTCAGATGTGAGAGACTATGCAAGAATAAATGACAGTATACATAGTTTGGGTGGATTGTTGCAGTTCGCAGATAATACCAACTATATTTCTACGATATTAGGATGTGAAGAACTGTTTAAAGTAAATGATGCAGATGAATACTTTAAACGTGTGATTTTTGTCTTAGATGGTGATGCAAGATATAAAGATCCGGCACAAAAACCAAAAATAAGAGATTACTTGGATGAGAAATATGACCCAAGAAAATTGCATTTAAATGATAGAAGTCATGCTCGCAATATCTGTTTTTTACCAGACTACTTTGCTCCAGAATCATTTCTATACGCAATAATTCATACGGTATCTACTAAACCAATGGAACATTTATCATTTTGGCGAGGTCTTGATTCTAATGAAACCACCGCTTTATATACTTCTGAAAAAATCGGTACAATGTTCGCTGGTTTGTCAGGAGAATATAATAATGATGATTTAAAAAACATTTTTACAGATTCTTTTGAGAATGAAGTATGGCAGTTTATAAAAAAATCAGATATAGTGACATATTACTATTCTGATTATAGAACTGTTCAGGAGTTGCTGTTATTTTTAGAAAATGTAAAAAAAGCATATGATATGGCATTGCCATTAACGTTATCAAATAGATATAGTTAAGTAAAACACTCCGGAATCGTGGTTCTGGAGTGCTTTTTTATGCCTATTTTTTGCTTTTTTTACGATTCGGCAGAGCTTTTAACAGCTTCGATCTTTTGAACACGTCTTTCATAACTTTATGCTCGTCCACGGAAAGGTGGTCGAACGGAATTTGCATTTCATCACAGAAGAAACGCCAGAATTCCTCGATAGGGTTACTCTTGAATTTAAGAGTCTGTAAGAAACGCTGCACCTTTTTATCATTGGACATAGGCCTTTCGATAGGTGAAGATTCCGCAGCATGTTCGTGGTTTACACGAATGGTGCGGATAATATTGTCCCAGTCACTGTGAATGGTATGGAAGAAATATTCTTCCTCCTGAATATGCGAGCTTTCCAGAACTTTCAGGTACAGATCGTTGGCGTCCGGATTCTTCTGCTGAATAATCTGTAGGCGAATGGCATCCAACCAGTCATTCATGTTCTTGATCTGCATGGTAGCAATACCGTCAACGTAAATCTCGGTATCTGTCATCAGTTTTATAAAATCTGGATGTTTGATAATTTCACATAAAAGTCTATTGTTAAATCGTCCGCTTTTCAAAAGTTCTATGGTTTCATCGTCTAACATCAAATCGTCTATTTCGGTAAGAGAAGATGTTCTTACTTCGGTATTGCCAACAAGCCATTCTAAAGAGACACCATAAAATTCAGCCAGCTTGTTGAGGGTAACAATATTGTATTCCTTGTTCTCTTTGTTTTCATATTTGCTGATAGTTGCAGGCACTACATTTACTGCGGCTGCAACTTCTTCCAGTTTATAATCATGGTCTCGTCTGAGATCCCACAGCTTTTCTTGTATTGATAATTGGTTTTTCATAGACATCCTCCTGATGCAGATATTCTACCATATTTCCTCATAAAGTGACAACCAGCCCCGTATTTTCCAATCGGAAAAAACGGGGTATTTTTACGCAAATTTTCGATAGTGGATATAAAACGGGAATTTCGATTTTTTGCTGTATGATATAGCCAGTTCAGAGATGAACGAAAAATTGAATGACCGTCCGAGATGAGATAAACCGCCATGATCGTAAAAAGAGCGCTTCTGCAATGGAGACTGGACAGCACCGCACAGGGGATATGCCTCCAAGGAAACATCGAGGGTAGAACGGCAAAAGCTTGTTTGCGGAATTGCAGGTAACATCGTAGTTCCACATTACATAGAGATTTTTGAAATCTTTAAATATAAATCAAAGGAGAAAATGTGAATGAAGTTATCAAAATATGAGAAGGAAACAATAATTCTGTTTAATGAAGCTGAACAGCAAGCAAGTATTTACACATATAATACAAGCTTGAAAAAAAGACTAAGGGAGTTCGTTAGAAAATATCCGGAACTATGTAAGCTGGAGAAAACAAATGAAGCAGGTGGTTGTACTTATGTGATTGATAAATCACGCCTATCTATTAGATTACAGCCACCATATAGCAGTGAACGCCGAAAAAAATCAAGTGAATATGGAAAGGCCCATGGTTTTAATAGTCATTGTTCTCCGAAGAAGTTTTAACCCTTTGGAGGTATTGCAATTGTTCGCCCCGTCGAATATAATATTAACAGTATATCAGCATGGGGTGAAGATATGGAATATATGACAGCAAATGAAGCTTCAAAATTATGGCATATTTCGCAAAGAAGAGTTCAAATTCTTTGTGCAGAAGGAAGAATTCCAGGGGTTTTTAAGTTAGGAGAAGCTTGGGCTATACCAAGAGAGGTTGATAAACCTACAGATAAAAGAAAGAAAATGGAGAATAAATAATGAGTACATTTAATGTTTTAGACTTGTTTTGTGGAGCTGGTGGCTTATCTTATGGGTTTGAAAGTGCTGGTTTCGATATTCTTTTAGGAATCGATAATGATGCAAAAGCATTAGAAACATTTGCACTCAATCATAGAGGTTCAAAAACAATTTGTGGTGATATAACAGAAATTGCTTATGAAAAAGATATCAAACCATTACTTAATGGTAAAGAGATAGATGTAATTATCGGAGGACCACCTTGCCAAGGGATGTCTTTGTCTGGTCCGAGAAAATTCGATGATCCACGTAATAAACTATACTTATCGTATATTAGATTGGTTGAAGAAATTCAACCTAAAGCATTTGTTATTGAAAATGTGCCTGGTTTAGTCGGCTTATTTAAAGGACAGATTAAAGATAGTATTATCGAAAAATTTACTGCCATGGGATATATTATCGAATATAAAATAATGTGTTCTGCAGATTATGGTGTTCCGCAAAGTAGAAAAAGAGTTGTTTTCGTAGGAAGAAAAAAAGGAGAATTTGAATATCCGTCTGTAAATTCTAAAGTGGTTACTTGTAGTATGGCATTGTCTGATTTGCCACCATTAATTGATGAATTAGGGGAGGAAGTAGCGGATTATTATACAGAGCCACAGAATGAATATCAGATTTTGATGCGTAAACGTTCAAATAAAGTTTTGAATCATATAGCAGCAAGTCATTCTGAAAAGGTAAAAACAATTATATCCCTTGTTCCAGATGGAGGAAATTATAAAGATTTACCTGAAGAATATCGTGATTCAAGAAACTTTCATGTTGCTTGGACCCGCTTTGCAAGTAATAAGCCAGCTCCAACAATAGATACTGGTCATCGTCATCATTTTCATTACAAGTATAATAGAGTGCCGACTGTTAGAGAGTGTGCAAGGTTACAATCGTTTCCAGATGATTTTAAATTCTTAGGAAATAAGACTCAACAATTTAGACAAGTTGGTAATGCTGTTCCACCATTGATGGCACAGGCAATTGCAGAGCAACTTAAGAAGATGTTGGAGGAATAGTATATGAGCGAATATAAGATACCAGATGAATTTTATTTTAGAATACATCATGTAAGGCCTCGTTTTAAAGGTGATATCGAAAATGTATTAATATATATGGCGGAAGAAATAACAGCAGTTGGAGAACAACCTGTGAACAACTTTGTTTCTGCTGTAAATGATGCAATATATAGATATCCAGGAAACGCACATCGTGAGCTAAAGACTATAAATAACTGGAGAACAGAAATTTCAGCCCTGTTTGGATTTATTGAACATACAGAGAATACGGATAAACCAGGACGTAGAGCAATAGAATTGGCAGAACACCAAGATTTGGTAGAATGTTTTAAAATATTTCTATATAACTTTCAATATCCAGGAGCGCATATCAAACCTAAAAATGTACTGGAACAAGTGGAGGCAGGTGTACATTTTAAGCCTGCACAGTACATTTTGCGTTTACTCCGATATGCAAATAAAGATGGTGGTAATTCTGCTGGGATTACAAAGTTCGAAGTATGCCACTGTATTTTCAACGATTTGAGAGTAACCAGAGATAATGAAGGCGTGGAAAAAACATGGGAACGTATTCTTAAGAATCGAAAACATGGGATGGAATATGATCAGACTGGTGACGTAGTTCGATATGCTGGTGACATTATCGATTATATGGAAATTGCTAATTTATTAAAGACATACGATAGTAGAACATATTATTTGAATACTCTTGAAGAAGAAGCTATTATCAAGTTTTGTGAGTCCACAGAGTGGTTTGCAGAATATGATAATATGATTGAGCAACGCTCGGGGACAATGGAAGCGGTAAAAGAATGTATATCTGGGTGGTTCTCGTATGTAAATAGGGATATTCAAGATACAGATTTTGCCACTGATATTTTGGCGTATATTGCATCTGATGAAGAGGAACTTAAGGTATTAAAAGATAATATTTCAAGTGATAAAGACGCTAAACTCAGCGATTTCATTAATAGAGAAAATGAACTTGAAAGAAGAATAGCAATGTACTATGATGGCCTGACTACAAAAGATATTGGCGATATTGGAGAAAGCCTTGTACATGGTCATGAATGTATGAGAATAAAAAATGGTGGTAGAGAAGATTTAATACATTTGATAAAACGTATTCCGACACAATTTGCTGTTGGATATGATATTAGCTCTGTTGAATTGGATGAACGAAAGCGTTATATTGAAGTGAAAACAACAATTAGCTCTAAACCCCTGCATTTTAATAGAATTCATTTAACTAAAAATGAATGGAATACTGCAAGCAGTACGCACGACCGTTATTATGTTTATAGATTGCTTCTTAGTAAGAAAGAACGTAAGTTGTTTTTGTTACAAGATCCGGTAGGATTATATAAGAAAGATTTAATTAATATGATACCAAGCGATGGTGCGGACATTACTTTCGATCCGCAGGTGGTAGGAAAGTTTGAGGAGTTATTAACATGGACAAATTAAGAGTAGCATCACTTTTTTGTGGCTGCGGTGGAACAGATGTTGGTCTGTTAGGTGATTTTGAATATCAAGGCAAGCAGTACTCTTCAAATAATATGGAGATTGTATATGCAAATGATATTGATCCGAATGCATGTGCTATTTTCGAAAAAAATTTTGGGATAACACCGGATAATAGAGATATTCGAACCATTAAAAGTGAAGAAATTCCGGACTTTGATATTTTAACAGGTGGGTTTCCTTGCCAGTCATTTTCGATAGTTGCACAGAATCCGATAAGATTAGGTATTAAAGATGATAGGGGGATGCTTTTCTTTGAAATGTGTCGAATTCTACGAGAAAGACAGCCTAAATGCTTTATTGCAGAAAATGTAAAAGGAATTTTGACCGCAAATAAAAGAAGTGCATTTCCGTTGATAATGAAAGAGTTTGAAGATAGCGGATATGATGTGAAATACACAATTTTAAATGCAGCCTATTTTGGAGTTCCTCAAAAAAGAGAACGTGTAATAATTGTGGGTTTCAGAAAAGATTTAAAAGTGGATTTTGAATTCCCAGATACGGTGTTAAAGACTGAAGACGAATGGGTTCCACTCAGTACAACTATAGAATCTGAAGTTGAAGAAAAATATTTTTTCAGTGAAAAAGCGGTTGCAGGCATGATGAAAAATCGTGAATCCATGAATAAGGGAAGAGCGCAAGATATTAGTAAACCATGTAATACGGTTGGAGCACATCTTGCAAAAGTATCTTTGAACAGCACAGACCCTGTATTAATGGAAAAAGGTAGATATAGAAGGTTCACTCCAAGAGAAGTTGCGAGAATTCAATCGTTTCCAGAAAAATATGAGTTGGTTGGAAGTGAATCTGCTCAATATCGAGCTTTGGGAAATGCAATTCCACCAGTAATGTTTTGGTATGTAGCAAACAAGGTGGCAAAACGGCTTCTCGAACAGAAGTGAAGAAGGTGATTACTTGAATTATAAAATAAAAGAAATGGCAACATTCTTGTTCGAACAAGGTGTTAAAATTACAAGCGAAGTTTTAGAAGAAAAATTGCAAGAAGCATACGAACAAGGGCGGATGGAAAGTTTTCATAAACAAATTGATGAGACGTTAGACAATATTCATTATAATACAATGCAGGAGATAAAGCGTAGAAAGCAGGTATTATATGAAAGCAACTTTTATAATAAACCGGAAGAAGATGCAGTCGTTGAAATGAAAGCGTTGGAATATCTGGAAGAACACATCCCGGAAATCATTACCAAGTATAAGGAAAGTTGATACTTTCTCTTATTGCAATCAGTAAAAGAAAAATCAAATGACCAAGCCAAAGGCGATCAACCGTAAAAAGTTGGTCGCTTTTGTTTTGCTCATTTGCAAATATAAATTGCCATGGCAATTTATAAATCGAGTATGCAGGTACCGGCATACGGAGAAGCTGTGAGAACCAACTGGCCAGTGGTTTGAAGCAGATTGTCCGGCAGGAGTACAGAGGGTGCAACCCTTTGTGCATGGGTGCAGGGAATGCAATATCCCTGTGCGGGTCAAGGGCGGCAGCCTTACCCAGTCAGTGGCGTTTCGCCACTTAATACTGGGTATTACCTGCGCATAAATGAAGCAGGACAGCAGCAAAGCTGCTTCGGTTTCCTTGGCAACACGAAAAAAGAAATGGAGGAAAAGCCTTTGAGGTTGACACGACACAATGGTCGTTCCGGTAAAAATGGCACTTACAATCCAAAGCATAATGACCGCAGATTTGATTTGGAGAACAGTGAACACATTGATGCGGAGCGAGCCAAAAGAAATATTTATTGGGACTGTTATCGTGGAATAACAACTTCCGATAACCGTAATGCAGATGCCGAACAGGATTTTTCTTTTGAAAAAGTTGAGCTAATGTATTACACATCTCAATATAGCGATTTTATCTTCTTTCAGAATGAGAGAAATATAAAGAACCGACATCCGGAGAGGAACAGAACTGTGGAGGATTTGCTGAAAAACAAAAAGACCTGTCCGGAAGAAACTATCTATCAAATTGGTACGATTGAAGAATCTGTACCACCGGAAATTCTGCTACAGGTAGCAAATGATTTCTTTGGAGAAATGGAAAGCAGGTTTGGCACCCATGTCCACATTCTGAATTGGGCATTACATCTGGATGAGGGTACACCCCACATTCAGGAACGCCATGTATTTGATTGTAAAAATCAATACGGTGAGCTTTGTCCCCAACAGGAAAAGGCATTAGAGGAATTGGGTATACCACTTCCCGACCCGACCAAGCCGAAAGGCAGACACAATAATCGTAAACAGACTTTCGATGCCATGTGCAGAGAAATGTTGTTTGAAATCTGTGAGCGTTATGGTCTTCATCTGGAGCGTGATCCAATCTATGGTGGGAAATCATATCTGGAAAAAAATGATTTTATCATCGAGAAGCAAAAGCAGGTCATGGCTGAAAAAGAACAGGCGCTTTCAGAAATCACGATGAAGTTGGAAGATGCAGAAACTCTGGTGGAAGAAATTGCAGATACCGCTTATGAGAAGGCCTGTGAGGTAATTGCGGAAACGGTTTTTACAGAAACACAGAAACAGGATTTGGAGGTTGTAGCAAATTATCAGAAGTGGATCACAGAAGAAAGCAATGTACCGACTGATAAAAAATCTGCTATAAGTAAATCGTTGGATGCTTTGCAAAACAAAATGAAGAAAACGACGAACAAGCTTCTGAATAAAGTTTTGACCGTATTGAAGTTGCCGACAGTCAAAGAAAAGAATAAGGCTGCGGTAAAGGAAACAGCAAAAGAATCGCTGCTTGCGAAATTGCAGCTTAACAAAGAACTTCTGAAAAAGGATGGTGATACAGATAAGAAAATTAAACAAAAGAATATGGAACGCTAACAGGCACTTGTCATTTTCTTTGAAAATGTCAGGTGCTTTTTCTATGGGAGGTTGAGTCATGAATGTGTTTGATGCAGTCAAGCAGTCCGTCACAACCAGACAGGCTGCGGAAATGTACGGATTGAAGATACGCAGAAATAATATGGCATCCTGCCCTTTCCACAATGACAGAACTCCAAGCATGAAAGTGGACAATCGCTTTCATTGTTTCGGGTGCGGAGCTGATGGTGATGTGATTGATTTTGTGTCAAGGCTTTACGGTATCAGCAGTCTGGAAGCAGCACAAAAGACGGCTTCAGACTTTGGAATTTCATGCGATACAAAGCATGTGAGATCAAAGCCGAAGAAAGTAATCCGTAAAAAATCGGATGCACAGATTTATGCAGAAGCTGAACAGCGGTGCTTCCGAGTTCTGTCAGACTATTATCATCTTCTGAAAAAGTGGGAGATTGATTATGCTCCCAGTATGGAAGATGAGACATGGCATCCGCTGTTTGTGGAAGCCCTACAGAAAAAATCGCATCTGGAGTATCTTTTGGATATTCTGGTGTTTGAAGAAATAGAGGAGAAATCAGTGCTTGTGATGGAATACGGAAAGGAGGTGGCATCACTTGAGCAACGAATTTCAGAATTTACCCACAGAGAAGCAGAAACAAGTATTGGAAGCAGCCAGTGATATGGAAAAGCCGTGCAGTTCTGCCGAGGTCAGAGAACAGTTAGACCGAACGGAGAATGGCGGTGTGAAGAACAGTATCAAAAACTGTCTGACCGTATTCCGATTAGATGAAGTGCTTCATAAAAACATCTGTTATAACCTGTTTACGGAAAAAATAGAGATTGCGAAGCCGTTATGGTGGCATAAAAGAAGTCCAGTTCTGAATGAAACAGATGTGAATTATTTGATGCTTTATCTGGAAGAAACCTATGGACTGAGTGTTGAAACAAAAATAACAAGGGCAATTTCAATCATTGCAGACAAAAATAAATACCATCCGATTCAGGAAAAACTGAAAAGTCTGGTATGGGATGGAAAGAAGCGTATTGAAAATGCCCTGCCCCACTTTCTTGGAGTGGAGAAGAATGAATACACCTGTGCAGCCATGCAGTTGTTTATGCTGGGAGCCATTCACAGAGCATTTCAGCCTGGATGCAAATTTGAAATGATGCTCTGTCTTGTGGGTGGGCAAGGTGCTGGTAAGTCCACGTTCTTTCGTTTTCTTGCTATAAAAGATGAATGGTTCACAGATGATCTGAAGAAGCTGGATGACGATAATGTGTTTCGTAAGATGCAGGGACATTGGATTGTGGAAATGTCGGAGATGATTGCCACAGCCAATGCAAAAAGCATTGAAGATATTAAATCGTTCCTCAGCCGTCAAAAGGAAACCTATAAAGTTCCCTATGACAAGCAGCCTGATGACAGGCTTCGCCAGTGCGTGTTTGGTGGAACTTCCAATACGTTGGATTTTTTGCCACTCGACCGCACAGGAAACCGAAGATTTCTGCCTATTATGGTTTACCCTGAAAATGCAGAGGTACACATTATGGCAGATGAAAAAGCTTCCAGAGCCTACATCGAACAGATGTGGGCGGAAGCTATGGTAATCTACAGTAGCAAAAAATATCAGCTTGCTCTTTCAAAAGAAATGGAGCAGTATCTGAAAGAATTTCAGAAGCAGTTCATGCCGGAAGATACAAAAGCAGGAATGATTCAGGGATTTTTGGATGGATACAGTGAAAATATGGTTTGCTCCAAGATGCTGTATAAGGAAGCATTGAATCATCCATTTGATGAGCCGAAGCAATGGGAAATCCGTGAAATCAACGATATTATGAACAACTCTGTTGTAGGATGGAAGCAGTTTACAAACCCAAGGCACTTTGCCGGATATGGCAGACAGAAAGGCTGGGAGCGTGACAACCCGCTTGTGGCAACTGGCACAAATTCATTGGATGGTTTTGTGGAATTGACGGAGGAAGAAGCCCAGCAGATGGAGCTTCCGTTCTAAAATGAGGTGTGAATTGTCAGCTAAAGTGTCATCGAGTTGTCGATACGGTTGTCTGGAAGAATCCTTACTTTTCAAGGGATTTTCTACTTTGACAACCAAAACAACCCATAATTATAAAAAGAATAGAATTATAGTAACAGAGATTTGTATTGGAATTTGACAGTTTGTTAAGGTCGGTTGCCGAACTTTGTTGTCATTTCCATTGCAAAGCTCTTTTTATGGAGGTAAGTGAAAATGAACGTGCGGAATGAAGTGAAATCACATCTTGTGTGCGAGGGAGTGACCATGCATGATGTGTTGGGAAAATTGGAACAGCAATATGGATGGAGCAGGAGCATTTCCAACTTGTCAGGGAAGCTCCACCGAGAAACATTGCGATATAAGGAAGCCGTAGAACTGGCAGATGTGTTGGGCTACGAGATTGTATGGAAAAAGAGGGGGTAAGTGCCTATGGTGAAAGAGCAGAATCATAATGTAGATAAGTATGATATTCCCGTCTGGAGAAAATACACTTTGAGCGTGCAGGAAGCAGCAAAATATTTTCACATCGGAGATAAAAAGCTGCGAAAGCTGATTGATGAGAATCCGGATGCAGAGTTCATTCTCTGGAATGGGTCAAGACCTCAGATTAAGCGCAGAGTGTTTGAACAGTTTGTAGACGAAAAATTATCTGCCATATAAAAACGGCAAATACACGATAGATTCGGAGCCAAGTTTATGATATTATAGGAATATCATAGCTTGGCTCTTTTCTATGACAGTTAGGTTGATGGAAAGGAGAACTGAATGTCAGAAGTAAGACGAGACAATAAAGGTCGCAAGTTATTTAATGGAGAGAGCCAGCGCAAAGACGGGAAATATGAATACAAGTATCATGATGCATGGGGCAAGAGAAAGACGGTGTACAGTTGGAAGCTGACACCGACTGACCGAGTTCCGTCAGGAAAGCGTGATGATGTTTCCCTGCGAGAAAAAATTAAGCAGATTCAAAAGGAATTAAACAGCAATATCACACCGGATGGCGGTAATTTTACAGTTCTGGAGCTGGTGGAAAAGTATATTTCACAGAAAACTGGTGTCCGTCATAACACAAGGTCGAATTACAAATTTGTGGTCAATGTAATTAAGAAAGAAGCTTTTGGGCAGAAGCGCATTGACAAGATTAAGGTATCTGATGCCAAGGAATGGCTGATTAAAATGCAGCAGATTGATGGGCGAGGTTACAGTTCCATTCACACTATCCGTGGTGTTGTAAGACCTGCCTTTCAGATGGCGGTGGATGATGATTTGCTGGTAAAGAATCCGTTTGAGTTTCAGCTGAACACTGTTGTTGTGAATGATAGTGTCACAAGAGAAGCTATCACACGACAGCAGGAAAGAGATTTCTTGGAGTTTGTGAAGAACGACAAGCATTTCTGCAAGTACTATGACGGTATCTATATCCTGTTTAAGACAGGACTTCGTATTTCTGAATTTGTTGGACTGACAAAGAAAAACCTTGATTTTGAGAACAGCAGAATCATCGTGGATCATCAGCTTCAAAGAACCAGAGATATGAAATATATCATTGAAGATACCAAGACAGAGAGTGGCGAACGCATGGTGCCGATGACACCGGAAGTGAAGGAAGCATTTCAGCGTATCCTTGCTAACAGACAGAACCCAAAGATTGAGCCGATGGTAGATGGATACAGTGGTTTCCTGTTTCTGGACAAGAACGGCAGACCGATGGTGGCACTTCACTGGGAGAAATATTTTCAGCATATCCGTGAGAAGTACAACAAGATTTACAGGGTACAGATGCCGAAAGTTACTCCTCATGTTTGCAGACATACTTTCTGTTCTAATATGGCGAAGTCCGGAATGAATCCGAAGACGCTTCAATATATTATGGGTCATAGTGACATCAGCGTAACTTTGAATGTTTACACCCATCTGAATTACGATGATGCAGAGGAAGAAATGCAGAAAGTAGTAGGTACTGCTTCTAAGAAATCGACAACGCACCGTAAAAGGTGCGTGTCGTAAATCTTTTGAATTTACGACAGAATTTACGACAAATGATGGCAAATACAAGCCAAAATAAGCGTAGTTATACTAAGTTATGGTTGTTGAGCCTCTGTCGTAGAAATGCCGAAAAGTGGCGTAAAATCAAGGAAAATCAGCATTTTCAAGGAGTTTTAGATATATGATAAAAGTACTTTTCATCTGCCACGGCAACATTTGCCGAAGCACAATGGCGCAGAGCGTGATGCAGT
>ERZ1034969.862-NODE-862-length-14901-cov-39.111006_pt1 | contig 14901 bp, 7 predicted proteins | sample MGYA00520624_ERZ1034969 | MGnify/ENA primary metagenome ERZ1034969 (study PRJEB33766, sample SAMN09781776) | gut metagenome | biome: gut microbiome | host: Homo sapiens | place: Madagascar | study: EMG produced TPA metagenomics assembly of the PRJNA485056 data set...
AGGTACCATGCAAAAGCTCCTTGCGCAGATCATGAAGTTTGGCGTCGTCGGCGTCGTCGCCACGGTCATCGACTTCGGCATCATGAATCTGCTCCACTACGGTCTGGGCCTTAACATCCTGATCGCCAATACCAGCGGCTTTATCGTCTCGCTCATCTTTAACTACGTCGCGAGCATGAAGTACGTGTTTGCGCACAAGGAGGGCATGAGCCGCCACCGCGAGTTCATTATATTTGTCGTGCTGTCCGTGATCGGCTTGGCCCTCAACGACGGTATCGTGCTGGCGCTCAACGCCGGCCTGGGGCTCGAGGCCAATATCGCCAAGATTTGCGCTACCGCGCTTGTTATGGTCTACAACTTTGTGACCCGAAAGATCTACCTGGAGGGCGACGAGACCAAGTAGCTCAGCCTCCTCGCTGCACTACGGGACCCACGGATGACGCGCGTCGAACGCAGCGTGTTCGTGGGCCTTGCTCGTTTACGGGCAAATTTGGCACGTTTGCGGATTGTCTCTTGCAGATTTGGCGAGTTCGTATAGTTCTTGGCAAAGCCCTTACGTTTCCCTTGCAAAAGCTCTAAAGTATCCTCTGCTCGATTCGTCAACGCATTGGATGTGATTACGTGCGCAAGGCACTGGCACAACCTCATACTAAGCAATTCCTCAAGTTCGCTGTCGTGGGTCTTATCTCCTTTGGCATCGACTGGGGCATGCTCATTGCGCTCGTCGAGCTGTTCCATCTCGACTTTTTGATGAGCACCACGGTCTCGTTTACCACGTCCGTCGTGGTCAACTACTGGCTCAGCATGAAGTACGTGTTCGACCACCGCGAGGGCATGAGCCGCAAGCGCGAGTTCACGATTTTCACCATCCTGTCGGTGATTGGTCTGGGTCTCAACGACCTGTACATGTTTGTGGGCGTCACGTTTCTGAGCATCGGCTACCAGGCCATGAAGGCCATCGCCACGTTCCTGGTCACCTGGTACAACTACTTTAGCCGCCGCTTCTTCCTCGAGGGCGCACAGTCGTAGACGACTTAACATAATCTCGCTTCACAGCCGGTTGGAATTCACGTTCCAACCGGTTTTTGTTTGCAGAGCCTGCCGAGGAAGGCGCACGAGGTGGGCTACAGCGTCGAAATGGGACGCAGTTTCCCTAGGGGCGCCCCGCGGAAACTGCATCCCACATTGCGCCCTCAGAGCGGGACACAGCTTCCACAACCCGCCCCATCGGGAAACTGTATCCCAGTCTGAGCGGTGATTCCGGGACGCAGTTTCCCGCGGACGCCGAAACGGAAAGCGTATCCCGTTATCGATGTCTAGAACGGGATACGCTTTCCCAATGGATGCTGATGCGGAAAGTGTGTCCCGGAATTCGCCTTCAGAGTGGGATGCAATTTCCGATTGAGCCTCGATTGGGGAACGGCGTCCCATTCGCATGAAAACGGGCGGCTCGGATGTTGGTCCGAACCGCCCGTTTGGCGTGTTATGTCGAGGCCTCTAGCCCGTTACGTAATACCAAACGACGGTGTCGCCGTTGGAGAGAACGTAGTTGCTGCAGGCCGTATTGGGCGTTACACCGTTGACGGAGTACATCCAGCCACTCGTGCCGCCGTGCTCCTTCTCGGCCAAACCGCCAATGGCGGCGACATACGTACCATACGACGAGCCGTGAGCATTCACGGAAAGGCCCAGAGCGCACAGGGCATCGTAGGCCGTAGCACCCTTATTGAAGGTGAACGTACCGCCAGAAGACACAGGATTGCCTACGGCACTCGATGTGACCGAGACCGTCACCGTGACATAGCCAGGCTGCTGCGAGCCGCCCTGGCTGTCCGCAGAGGCACCGCCACCGTTAGAAGCGGACCCACCGCCGGTCGTCGATCCCCCACCCGAAGATGAGCCGTCAGAAGAACTCGATCCACCAGTGGACTCAGAATTCTGCGAACCCGATTTATCCCCGGACTTCTTGCCGCCCTTGCCTTCGGACTTCTTCTCTTTCGAGTCCTTGTCCGAAGACTCGGAATCGTCCTTGGAGTCAGATTCGTCCGAATCCTTGGACTCAGAGCTCGCATCATCCGAAGATTTTGAGCCCTTGACTCCAGTCTTGCCCGAAGCGGTAGTCGAGCCGGAAACCGACGAATCCTTGGCAACGACGCTCTCCCCCGTCACGGTCTCGACAATCCAATCGATGGACCAGGCACCGCTGGCGGAAGGGTGAACAAAGCCCAGCGAGACGACAATCAGCGCAATGCAGACGGCCGTCAGGGCGCCAACAAGCGCCTTACGCCGCGGGACGGACGCCGCCGAAGCGGCGCCCTTTTGCTTTGCATCGTCGAGCTGGATGAACGACGAGTCGGACTGCTTGGACTCGGCGTCCTGAGGCTTATTGGACACAGCCCTCACCTACCGACGCTTGGTGAATACGAACACGCCGATGACGGCAAGACCGATCACACCAGCCGCAACGCCGACGATGGCAAGCGGATTGAAGCCAGACTGCTGCGCGGGAGCCGCAGCGGACTTCTTGGCAGTGGTCGCTGCAGACGAGCCCGTGTCGGACTTCTTGTCCTTCTTGCCGGACTTATCGGAATTCTTCTTGGAATCCTTATTGCCCTTGGTCTCGGTCATAGTCGTGGTAGACACCGGCTTCTGACCCGGAGCAACAGCACCGCCAGCCTGCTGGCCGTTTGTACCGTTACCCGAGCCGTCTTTGGAGCCAGAGCCACCGTTACCGTCAGGGGCAACGGCGTTCTTGATCCACTTAGCATATAGCGTCATATCCGCCGTCACCGCAGCGCTAAAGTCATACGCCTTGGTGCAAGCCTCATCGGTGTACCAACCGGCAAAGGTGTAACCATCGCGCGTCGGATCCGCCGGTTTGGTGACGGTCGAACCAGAAGCAGGCGTCTGATCGCCAGTCGCAGAGCCACCCTGAGCATCAAACTTAACGCGATGGGCCTGGGACTTAACGCAGAACAAGTGGCCGGAATCGTTGGTGTAATACAGGTTACCGAGCTCGTCGCACACCACCGAAGCCATGCAATAGTTGGCATATCCAGAACCGGGGACAAACACCTCAGTCGCCTCGGCATCGCCCAGCCTATACATGTACACGCCACCGCCCGTGGTGTAGTTAGGCCAGTTTCCTTTGGCGCCGTTCAGGGTGAAGTATACGTATGTCTTGCCATCATGCGTCGAGACGAGCGGCGTGCTCTTGGACTCAAAGCCAAGCTCTTCACCATCGGCCTTCGTAATCTGCTTCACGCTCATATCGGAAAGGTCAATGATCGAAAGGATGCCCTTGGCATTCCAATTGTTCGCAGTCGCACCGTTGACAAACACGTAGTTTCCGCTGAAAACAGGAGTCGAAGTCGAGTATGCGGCAAACTGCACCTTTGCGGCCTCAGCGATAGAGCCATCCAAACCAATGGTCAGCTTATGCAACGTGCCATCATCGCGCGTAATGGCATACACAAAGCCGTCGTGGACGACAAGTGCCGAACGGATATTGCCACCCTCAAGCTTAATAGAACCAACGAGCTTTGACAGATCGGCAGAGTACACACGCACCTGGCCGAAATCTCCGCCAACTACATAGTAGCCATTTACCATCAGGCCGCCAGACCAGTAGTAACCTCCGTCAGCGACGGAGGCGCTACCGGCGATGGCGCCCGTGCGAATATTGATGCGCCTGACCGTACCGTTTTGCACGTCATTGCCATTGCCAGACCAATAATCAAGGGTGTTGATATAGACGTAGTCGCCGTCAACGGTCAACGAAGACAGGTTCTGCTTCGTAAACGCATCGGAATACCAAAGCGTCTCAAACGTTTTCGCCGAAACAGCCTGCAGATAGCCGCCGGAAAGCGGAATCAAAATGATGCCCTGCGCAATAACGGGACGGCAGGTGCTATCCATGGAAGAGCCAAGCTCAAGCGATCGCACGACGGAACCCGTCTCGGAGTCAACCTCGTTGAGGACCGCATTCCACGTCTTTCCGCCCCATACCGAAGCGCCCGTGACAAGGTACACCTTTCCGTTCGCGGCAATGGGGTCAGACGCAGAGGCGCTTGCGCCTGCCTTCTGCTGTTCTTCGGTCAGAAGGTTAAGTGCCCATGAGGGCGTATCGGTCTTTGTCGTAGGCGTAAGGGCATCCGTTGCAGATCCCGAGCCACCGTTCGCAAAACCATTCCATGTCGTATCGACGTCGGGATGCTCAGCCCCGGGATTGGCGGCAGGCGCCGACGAAGGCTTCTGCGCGCCATCTCCCTTAACGTAACGGAACTCGACACAATCGCCGTTCTTGAGGTAGTAGCTCGGAGCACCGACGCTCGCATACCCATTGTTTACGTAAAACGACCAGTAGCTGTACGGCGCGGCTTTCGTCGTGCTCAGCACGCGGCCATCGGGCATCGTCGCACTCGTAAGACCCCAGCCGTTTGTCTGAAGGTCCTTACAGCCGGCAACCGTCATAAGCTGCTCGAGGACCGACTCGGCCGTCGTGTCTTCATCGGCAGGAAGCGTGACCTCAGTCAGCGGCACCACCGACTGCTCGGTGTAATTGCCGTCGGCATCGCTCGCGGAAACGCCCGTGACCTTGGCCGTCACCGTAATAGTCTTGCCCTCGTTCGGGTTATCGAGCCCCGTCGTTCCCTTGACGGCCACCGTCGCAGAAACGTCCATGCCGGCGAGCGCGGCATAGTCTTCATTTTCGGGATAGCGTTCAGCGTAACGAGCAAACCGCTCGCTTTTAAGGCAACCGCTGATCGTGACCTTCGTGTTGTACTCGGGCTGCGTAAGCACAAGATTCTCGTGCGAGATAACGCTCGGCTTGCTCGACTTAAGCAGACGATAGGTATTCTCCGTGCCACCGGGCAGCTCGCTGAACACGAAACCATAATGGCCGGCGGCTTCCTCGGTGGTGTAGCACCAATTAACAGAAGATCCCAGACCGGACCCTTGACCATACACCTTCAGCGGTGCATGAAGGTTTCCAGTCACATCGGTGATATTCTGCCCGTCAAGAATGCCCAGGTAGAAGGAAGACTTCGCAAGGCCGAGATAGAACAGTTCGGCATTAAGCTCGTTCTGATCCTGCGGGGCAATGGCAAAGTCGAGCGTCTTGCTTGCCGTGACTTCGGCGTTCGACTTGTCGGTCACCGTGAGGGTGATCTTGGTGTTTGCAGCCTTAGCTCCAGGCAGCGGCTGATAGACCGTGCCCTTATAACCGTTGAACGTGATGTCGTCGGTGCTCGCAGAGTACTCAACCTTGTAGTACTTGCCGTCGATACTGAGCGTGCTCGTGCGCGGCATCTGCAAATCGGCGGTCAGGCCGTCCTTATCGGCAACCCTATCGGTACCGGAGTACTTGATGTTGTCGTAGGTAAAGGCCGCATCGACCTTCTCCTGCAGCGCCATCTTGTCGGCGGCAACCTTCTCGGGATCGCCCTTTACCGTCACGGTGAAGTCGTGCGCGCCCTTAACGTCAGACGGGCCGCCGCTCACAAACGAAACCGTCGCGGTCAGCGTAACGTCGCGATCGCTCGAGGCGCGCGTCACCTTGCCGGTGTAGTCGCTCCAGCCATAGCCGGACGGCCAAATAACATCGCCGTCGGAGCTCTTCCAGCTGATCTCGAACTTGCTCTTGGAGCCTGCGCGATACGGCAGCGTGAGGTTGGACGTTACAGACTCGGCCGAATCGCCCGCCGCATAGCCGATGGCGATCTGCTTAGCGGCATCGTCGAGCATCTGCTGCACGCGGGCCTCGTCCCAAGCAACCTGCACCGTCTTGTTAGGCTGGTAGTACTCGGTCTTGCCGTCGCGTGAGAGCTCAAACACCACGTCGGCGCTGCGCAGGCCGTCGATGTTATAGCCGGTGTAATCGTTGGGGTCGATGTAGAAAAACGTTACATCGCCGTTGGTCTTATCCTGGGCGTCGGAAATGCCGACCGCAGCCTTGGCGTCCTCGGCCTTAAAGGCAACGCCGTCCTCGGAAACCTTGACGTCGATATCGGTGAAGCCCAGATCGGCAAGCTGCGCCTTCAGCGCATCATTGACGTTGCCGCCCTTGGCACTGTAATCGACAACAATCTGCTTGTTGGCATCGGTGAGTTTTTGGACCGCGGCCTCGAGCGATCCCGCGGCGATAACCTTGTTGGCAGAGACGAGCTCGACCGTCGAGCTGCCGCTCGTGGCGACAGCCCTCAAATACTTGCCGACAGCAGACGCCGAGACCGTAGCCGTGGCGCCCGACATGTCGGACAGCAGCGTCCAGTCGGCCGCCGGAGCCTTCGCTTCGTCAGCTGCATACCACGCAACCGTCGTCTTGTCGGTTACGTCGATACCGTTGGTGGTCGAACCGTCAGCGCGCTTGGCCTGCACCGTCGCCTTAACGCTGTCGCCCGAAACGAGATGGGTCAAATCGCTATTGATCTGCGGGTTGGCAATCACACGCAGCAGGTTGTACTCCCCCGCCGCGGTAACGTTATCGGACGAAACCCACTCAACGGTGTTGTCGAGGGCGTTCGCCGTAACCTTGATGCGCTTGCCAACAAGCGCGTCCGAGATGGTCAGGCTGCCATCGGCCGTATCGATTCCGTCGGTGACTTCGACCCAATCCGAATCGCCCTCGCCCTTGGCATACCACGCCATAGTGAGCTCGGCATCGTCGGGCACGTCCTTGGTCGAGCCCGACCAGCTGCCCGGAACCTGCACGCTCGGCGTGATCTTTGAACCCACGCTGAGCGTAACGTTCTTATCGGCAAGCTCAATGCCCGCCAGCTTGTATTGGCCCTTGAGTGTCACCGGGCCGAGCGGAGCAACAGACTGCGTTCCGCCGTACGAGTTCTTCTTCTGCGTGCTGGAAACGGTATTTTCGCTCGTCACCTTCACGCGCAGGTACTTGCCGGCATAGGCGGCGTCAACGGTATAGGTCGCCTCGGTGGCACCGGGAATATCGGTGTAAGCGGAGTCGGAGCTCGAGCTGCTGTTTGCATACTGCCACTGGTAGGTCACATTATCGGTGCGGTCGATATAGTGATAGTTGGAGCCGTCCTTTTTGCGCACCTTGGTCTTGAGCGTATCGCCTACGTGCACGCCGTTGGTGGCGGGAGAGCCCTCAAACTGTACGTCGTACAGCTCAACCTGGCCCGCGACGGAAACGGGACCCACCGCATAGTAGGGCTTCTGCTCGCCATAGCCGCCGTTGGCCTTAGCCACGACGTAGCAGCCCTTAAGGGCGGCGGTCACCGTCAGGGCGTTACCGGTCTCACCCTCGATAGGCGTGTTGCACGAGCTGGCGGTATTCGAGGTACCCTTATACCACTGCCACGTGACATGCGAATCGGCGGTAACGTCGGTGGAACCCGCCTTGGCGGTCGCCGTAATCGTGGAACCAACCTCGACTTTGCCCGAAGTCGGGCTCATAGTCACACTCGTGACATTAATTGAACCGGTGGCAGCAACGAGAGCGCCCGTCGAGTTGGTCAAGCTCGAAGAGCCGATCTTCGAGGACACCTTGCACTTGAGGTACTTGCCGCCCAAAGCGTCGGTAAGCTCGAGAGTCACACCCGTGGCGCCCGCGATATCGGTATACGCGCCATTCTTGGTGTCAGAGCTCTGCCACTGATAGTTGAGCTTGCTCGCGTCGACGAACGCGCCGTACGCGCCGCCCTTCTCCTTGGCGCGAGCCTTAGCGGTATCCCCCACCGCAAAGACGCTCGTATCGTCCTTGGTATTGATGATGGACACGGCCGAAATCTCGACCGCACCGGCCTGTTTGACCTTGCTGGAAGTGGTCTTGTTCACCGTGTTGACGCCAGCGTTGGCCTCGACCCTGATGTACTTGCCCTCAAGGTCGTCGCCCACCACGAGCGAAGCACCCGTCTCGCCCTCGATCTTGGTAAAGCCCGAGTACTGCGAGGTGGATGCGGACCATGCGTAGGTAACCTTGGCGTCGGCAGGGGCTTGCTGATAATAGCTTATGTACGGAGTCGCCGTCAGGGTATCGCCTATGCTCGGCGTGTCGCTATTCAGCTTGACGCTGTTAAGCTCCATCTGGCCGGCGCCCAGCACGGGGCCAGGAATGTAGTTGGCATTGATGCCCGAGCCGGAAGAAACGGACGGACCATAGTAGTCCTTGCCATCAACCGTTACCTTGCAGATGAAGTATTTGCCTTCCATCGCGGCGGTGACGGTAAGCGACTGTTCGTGGCCTACGATCTCGGTGTAGTCGGCGACGTTGCTGCTGGCCCTGGTCGTGCCGGCGAGCCAGGTGTAAGTCCAGGTGCCGGGATTGGCAACGGACTCAGTCGAAGTGCCGTACCAGTCATCCTCGACCTCATCGTACATATTTGCCCAAAGCGTCTCACCGGCCTTGAGCGCGCCCGACTTCGTGGAATAGGAGCTGTCCTTATCCTTGGTATCCTGGATGAAGACCTTGGCCTCGCTCGAAAGCGTTGTGGCAGACGCGGCGGCAACGGCGTTCTTCTGCTCCGAAGCAGCAGGCGTCGCAGCAGAGTTCTCGGACTCAGTCGCGTTGCCTGCGGCGGTGTCGGCACCATTCGCGGCACTCGCAGTTGCGCCCTGATCTGCGCCGGCGTCATCGGCAGCAGCGCTCGCCGCCGCACTGTTCGCGCCGGTGTCGGCAGCGGTGCCATCGTCGGCCGCCGCGCCCTCGCTGCCCGTCGCAGCCTGGGCCACAGCCTCGGCAATGCCCTCGGCACCCTCGGCCCAAAGTTGCGCCGGCGTGGTGCCAAAAGCCATGGCAAAAGCCAGGAACGCCACCAGACCGCGCTTGGCTACGCCACGGGCAATCGCTCCATACGGACGCCATGAGGCGCGCTGGCACTCGTCCTCAAACATATCCATTTGTCTCCTATTGTCTGAACTTGGGACATTGCCCAGCGGCTGCCCCACGTCATCGCGCATATCGCGCTTGAGTACCCCCATCGGGGTCCCCCTTCCCTCCAGAGCCCAACGCGTACCGGCGGCTTGCGCCGCGGCCGCGTACAAGATGGGAGGCGATCCGACTTAACCTTACCGACCCGGGCGCGCCGTCCGATCTGCAACGCGACCATCCCGGGCCAAGAGGAATTACGGTTACTGGTACAGCCGGGGACTTGCACCCCGATTCTCCCAAACGCACAGGAAAACCGCGCATTCGTGCGTCTCCGCACCACCATCTAGGCCATCGATTATTACTGTCAGTATGGTATCACGCAAAAGGGCCTCAAACACAGGCGAAGCCCAAGGTAAAAGCTATGATTTGCGATAGAAAAGGGTGGAGATGGAGTGCCGAGCAAAATAACCCGTTTCCCCGACCCCGGGAAATCGTTACCGCTTGCCGCCGTGGCTGTTGCGCCAGATCTCGCGGCCCAGCATCAGCGCCAGCACCAGCGCGCTCACGTAGCCCATAAAGCCAATGACCGGGATACCAAACACAACCGGCTCGATGCGCGCGTAGTACACCACCGACGAGCCAATAAACAGACCGGCGATCACAATTGCCATCGACATGCGGTCGATAATTCCACCCAGCTGCCGCAGCGCCTTATCGCTGCTCATGATCTGCGTGTTCACCTTAAGCTGACCGCGCGTGAGCATGCGCGACGCCAGCCCCAGATACTCGGCCGCCTCGAGTGAACCCTTGGCCGCACGGTAGCTGCTCGCCGCAAAGTCGCGACCCATCTCGCGCACGCGGGCATAGGTGCTCTTCTCGTTTTTGATATGCGCCTGAATGATCTGGATCATGTTGACGTTGGGCATGTACTCGGCCAGCAGGCCCTCGAGCGTCACCATGCCGCGTGCGAACATCGTCACCACGCTCGGCAACTCAACATCGTTCTTGCGCGCCAGATTAAGCAGCGAGGTCAAAAACTCGCCGATATCCAGGTCCTTCAGATCGAGGCCCGCAAAGTCGGCCACGATAAAGTCCAGGTCGGACAAAAAGGCCGAATGGTCGAGCTCCGCCGAATCGCCGCGCGTCACGGCAAAGCGCATGAGCGAGTCCTTGAGCTTGGGCACGTCGCCCTCGGCCACGGCGAAAATCATGTCCTTAACGATACCGCGGTCGTGGCTCGACATGCGTCCGACCATGCCCAGGTCGATAAAGTAAACGACGCCGTCCTTGAGAATGATGTTTCCCGCATGCGGGTCGGCATGGAAAAAGCCATCATCGAGCACCTGCGTCGAATAGTCCTCGACAATCGCTGAGCCGATTTTTTCCAGGTCATAGCCCTCGGCCACCAAGCGCTCGGGATCGGCAATCGAGATGCCGTCGACGTAATCCATGACCACGACATGCTCGGTGCACAGATCCTGATAGGACTTGGGGCACGTCACGCCATGGACGCTCTTATGGAACTCATAGAAATCGTTGAGGTTTTTGGCCTCGGCCAAAAAGTTGGTCTCCTCGCGAAACGAGGCCCACAGCTCCTCGACGACGGCATGTAAGTCAACAAACTGATCGGTGTTGACGAACTTTGAGACGATGCGCACCACCGAGCGAATGATGTCGATGTCCTGCGCCATGACCTGCTGCGCGCCGGGGCGCTGCACCTTAACGGCCACGTCCTCGCCGGTCACCAGGCGGGCGCGGTGCACCTGTGCAAGAGAAGCGCTTCCAAGCGGGTTGGGATCGATCGCGTCGAACATCTGCCCCAAGCGCTGGCCGTATTCCTCTTCCAGACAGCGGAGCACTACCTCATATGGCACCGGCTCTACGTCGGAGCGCAGGCGGCGCAGCTCGTCGCAAAACCGCTGCGGCAAAATCTCGGAGCGGTTGGCCAGAATCTGCCCCATCTTAACGAACATGGGGCCGAGCTCTTCGAGCAGACGACGCAGACGCACCGGCGTGAGGTTACCCCATACGCGATACTTTTTGATCAGGCGAACGATCTGCCCAATGCGTTCGCGGCGGCCCGCCGGCGTGAGCTGATACTCCTCGTCCGGCGCCATCGCGTCGGGCTCCTCGGGCACCATGTCCACGGCACGCGGCTTCTTGCGAGCGCCCGAGACGGCGGCCTCGACCTCGTCGACAACCGCCGCCTCGTCACACAAGGGATCTTGATTGTTGTAATCGGTGGTGGAATCTGCCATCTGCGCTGCTACTCGGCCTCTTCGGCATCCTCTGCATCGTCGGGCTCAACGGACTCGACGGGCACCGAAGTCACGTTGTCCTCGACCGAATCGACGATGTCGCGCACGTGGGCCAGGAAGGCCGTGCGCTCGGGGGCGGTCATGACGCGGACGCGGGCCAGGATGAGCTCGTCGAGCACGCGCTGGGCCGCGGTCTCGCCCTGCATACCCAGGCGCTCAGTCAGGTCGGAGATGGTGCCGCCGGCCTGCTCGAACATGTCGGACACGCTGCGGGCGATATCGGGGGTGGCGGCGTCGTGGCGAACCTGCTCACCCTTGGCGCCCAAGTCGTCAAGGACCTTCTTGCCGCCCTCGACGGCGACGGCAGCGGCGCCAAAGCCCACATTGATGGCGCCGTTAACAAGCTGATCGAATTTCATAACCATGGTTGGCTCCAATCATGAACAACTGCATTGGCCTTCTTGTACCCAAGATTGCGCGAAAGCGACAAAGCGTTTTACCTGATGTTATCGTTCATCGCGAAGGAATTCTTCATGGCACAGCTCGTGGTGTAGAGCACCTTACCCAGCAGGGCATCGGTCTCCACGCGCACAAGCTCGGCGAAGGCCTCGTTGGCGCGTGCCAGCTCGGCAGGCACCTCGGCTTCGGGCAGGGTGGCAACGGCGGCGTCAACGTCATGGAGTTGCTTGTGGCCCATGCCGCCGACCTTCTCCTGATAATCCTCAACCGCGCGACCACACTCGTGGAAGCGAACGTCGGCGAGCGCGCCGATCAGGCGGTTGGCCCAGTAAAAGTTCTCGGAGGTCACGCGGGCCTGCGTGTCGGCGTAGTACTCGGGCATGGTCTCGACGTTGGCGTACAGCGGGACCAGCGCGTTAAACGAGTTGGAGCCAAAGGCCATCCACTGCACGGCGCGGTAGGCCGGCTGCGCATAGGGACGCAGCTGCAGCACGGCGAGCTGGCTATTGCGGTTGATGCCGATGGGACGATAGGCACCACGCGTGGCGGGCGTGCCCTTGCTGCCGTAGCAGTCGTACTCCGTGCCCTGGTAATGGCTGGAGAGGACGTACTTGATGTCCTCGATGGTCACCTTGCGCTCGGGCACGCGACTCCAGGGGATGTCATCGCTCTCGGGCGTAAAGTCAGCGTCAGGGCCATCCCACACGTCGCTGGGGTTGAGGCAGCGCTGCATGTACCAGGCGCGCGGCGTGTTGTAGACGTGATCGCTGTCGCTGTGGGAGCCAAAGGCCTCGCGCGGGTTGAAGACCGTTGCGGGACCGTCGCCCTCGACACCCAGCGTCAGGTCAAGATGCCACTCGGCCATCCAGGCGCGCAGGTCGGCGGAGCAAATGTGGTCGGCCTGGGCGCCCTCGGCGTCATCCAGGTCAAAGCTGTCGATACCCAGCTGGTTGGGCATGGTCACATAGGCGTCATCGGGCACGCGCTTGGCAATCCAGTGGTGGCCGCCGATGGTCTCGAGCCACCAGATCTCATCCACGTCGCTAAAGGCGATGCCGTTGTTCTCGTAGGTGCCGTAGCGCTCGAGCAGGTCGCCCAGGATACGAACGCCGTCGCGGGCGGACTTGGCGTAGGGCAGGACCAGGGTCACCATATCCTCCTCACCCAGGCCACCAGTCTGCGCCGGCACATAGCCGTCCTCACCCTCGTTGCCCTTGGCGGGCACGTAGTCCACAAGCGGGTCGGCACCGCGGACGCGCTCGTTGGTGGTGAGCGTCTCGGTTGCGGACATGCCCACATTGAGCTCGTTGAAACCGGCCTCGGCCCAGATGCCGTGGCCCGGGACAACATCGGGGACGCTCGTGTAGCGCATGGGGTTATCGGGCAGTTCAACGGTCAGGTGACTCAGGACGCTCGTGTAGACGCGCGGCTGCTCGTCGGGATGCACCACGCGCATACGCTTGGGCTCAAACACCCCGTTGGAAGAGTCCTCGTTGCGGGCGACAAGCGTCGACCCGTCGTAGCTCGCGTTCTTACCAACCAAAATCGTTGTGCACGGCATGCGCATCCTCCTTGAGCGAAGAAATCAAACGGCAACAGTGTATCGCTTCGGCGCAAAAAGGGCGAAACCGCGACCCCTCGGGACCCCCTCGGGACCCTGTGGTCAAAAAATGTCAAATATGAGTACTGACACCAATTTAGTAGCAGCTATTTTGCCGGGCGTGGGCGTCGAAAGTCTACATTTGTACAAAAGTTAGACTATGTAATTCCTCAAAGGTCCAATAAAATAGGATCCCTATCGATACTAAATATCGTTAGAGAGCCAAAATGACCTAAATTATATGCGACTAGCTTGGCAACAGTACTCATATTTGGCATTTTTTGCACACGGCGTGTCACGGGAGTATATATCTAACCCCCTAATCAGCCAAAAATGCCTAGTTCAATGCGCGCTCCGCCGCCTCGATCACGTGTTTGGCGAGAATCGCCGTCGTCACTGCGCCCACGCCGCCCGGCACGGGCGTGATGGCGCCAACAATCGGCTCCGCAGCATCAAAATCGACGTCGCCGACCAGCTTGCCGGCGGCCTCGTCCCAGTTAATGCCCACGTCGATGATCGTCTGGCCCTCGCGAACCGCATCCGCGCCAATCGTACGCGCACGCCCAACCGCGGCAACAACAATGTCGGCAGAACGGCACTCGGCAGCCAAGTCGCGCGTATGCGTATGGCACGTCGTCACTGTGGCATTGCGAGCCGTAAGCATGGCGGCAACGGGACGGCCAATCACCAGCGACCGACCGACGACCGCGACCTTGGCCCCATCCAGCTCAACGCCGTAATGGTCCAGCAACACCAACACAGCCTCGGCCGTGCAAGGGGCGAAGCCCTCGCCACGACCCGAAAGCGTGGTGAGCAGCGAGACCGGCGTCATGGAGTCAACATCCTTGGCGGGATCGAGTGCCGCGGCAACGGCATCCTCGTCAAGCCCAGCGGGCAACGGACGAAACAGCAGACAACCGTGAACAGTCGAATCGGCATTGATGCCCTCGATAGCAGCCATCAGCTCGTCTTGCGAGACGTCGGCAGGCAGCAACACGCGACGAGCTTCGATGCCCACCTTCTCGCAGCGCTTGAGGGCACCGCGCTCGTAGGATAGGTCGTCCTCGCGCTCGCCTACACGGACAATGGCCAGCGTCGGAACGATGCCCTGTTCGCGCAGGGCGGCGCAGCGAGCAGCGAGCTCCTCGGTCAAAGCACGGGCGACGGGAGCACCCTTCAGCAGCTCGGCCATGGCTATCCCCTCTTCCTGGCGGCGTCGGCGGCGCGGCGCGCCAGAGCATCGGCGCGCGGCAGCCACGTATCGAGTAGCTCGTCACATGCAGCCTCGAGCTCCTCGGCGCGGGCACGATCCTTCATAGACGTGGTATTCGCAAAGAGCGTCAGGCTCGCTCCCTGCATGGCAGCGCGGCAGAACACGGCGCCACATGCCACGTCGGACAGCAGCTGTCGGGAGCCCTTGTCCGCCATGTCCTCGAGCAACGCCAGCGCACGACCGCACGCATCCATAATGCGGTACGGCGGCATGGCTGCCACATGCAACGCATCTTGAATCGCAGCCGGTCGAGCCGGATTCTCGCGCGAAATACCGTACGCCGCGGACACCTGCCCATAGGCACGAACGTCCTCGGCAACCAACTCGACAAGCTCCTGGGCCAGCTCATCAGCCTGGGCAAACGCGCGCGTCAGGTCATCCGCGCGATCGGCAAGCGCGGGGTTGGTCGCGCCGTAGCGCGCGACCATCCCGCACAGCGAGGCACCCAGCGCGCCCACAAAGGCGCTCGCGC
>ERZ1034969.866-NODE-866-length-14873-cov-8.682953_pt1 | contig 14873 bp, 16 predicted proteins | sample MGYA00520624_ERZ1034969 | MGnify/ENA primary metagenome ERZ1034969 (study PRJEB33766, sample SAMN09781776) | gut metagenome | biome: gut microbiome | host: Homo sapiens | place: Madagascar | study: EMG produced TPA metagenomics assembly of the PRJNA485056 data set...
AACGTAGTACTCACTAATAAATAAGCGTCAATACGGTGCTCCGTTGACGCTTACGATCGCGGGTAAGAAAACGGACTGATTGCAACCGGAAAGAAGCAGGGGAATGGACTGGTTGGCGGCGTTACGTTTAGAGATGCGAATCCGTCATTTTCTTCAGTCATTACGGCAGACGCCTGCTATTACAGCCTGCGACGCGGCAATACCTGAAATACCTACTTATTAATTATTTAGGAGCACGACCTGTTCGTTTGATGGGGGATGGGTGGTATAATAGCGTTGGTGCTGGAGGCTTTTGCCCCAGCCAGCAGATTCACAGTTTGGCTGTGGCAAAAAGCAGAAAGCCCCGAGTAATTTTTTCAAATTAACCCGAGGCCACTGTATGCTAGTCACATTCAATGTAGCCTCTTACCCGCTTAAATGCAAGGAGAAGAAGGCCATGAAACTGCCGAACCAACCCGTTGTTTTGTGCGTATTGATAGTTTGTCTTACGCTGTTGATATTCACCTGGCTTACGCGCAATTCGCTTTGCGAGCTGCGTCTGAAAGACGGTACACGGGAAGTCTCGGCTGTGATGGACTACGAATCCGGTAGGTAGCTGAAAGAGGGGGGGCAACCCCCCTCAATTCAGAATGTGAGCCAGCAAGCCAATAGCACCTTTAGAAAAGGGTTTCTCCGGTCGGGGAAACCCTTTTTCCTTTCCATCGTTGGCGGGTCTTTTCATCGGAATGAGGCTCATGGGCAATTGCCAGTTTCTGGGCATCTTCAGCCTCAAGCAGGGCTTTAATGGCTGTCGGTGGCATCCCTGCGTGTCGTTCCATTATGGTCATGTCTCCCTCTGCATCAGTAATGGGCATCAGCCGGCACTGTATGAGATGGTCCTGGGACGCAGTGCCAGGTGTGAGCTGCCCACCGCCGGAAGAAAAGTGGGGGATGCGCTCCTTCTCCCTGCCGTGGCCGCTGGTGCTATATACGTCCAATATAGGAGCGAAATTACCCGCTTATCGACCCGATGTGGCAGGCTAACAGGGTAGAATATTATTCCGGAATCACGAATATTCAGCTCCAGTCGGTGACCTGCTGACGCACCCGCTGCAAGCCATACCGAAGGTGTCGACATGAATAAAGAAGAACGTATGAACGAACGTACACAATCCCCGTGGGAGTCGTTTGCTCACGCTGAATTTATGGAGAAAGTCTTTAACAACCTGCGGGCGTTCTGTGACGCAGAGTACCGGCGGTTAACCACAGGTGAAAAAGAATCCTAACAGCCGCAACCGGAAAGAATATGCATTTTCTCGATCCCAGTTAATACCCGTGCCTCCGTACCCTTTCCTGATGGCTGGGCTGATTTAGCCTGGCCTGATATTAATCCCCTTATTCCGCCAGCCACACCTGGTTATGCTCGCCCCTTATATTGGGTCTTCCTTTATAGCGATAGGTAGATTGCAATTCCAGGTTTTGGAAAAGTAACTTTAGATTTCGCGTGACGCCGCATTCCTTCTCTATTTCATCCTCCCTTCAATGCATGTAATACCTTTTACGCAGGTGGAGCCGAATTATTGTAGGTTTTTGCAGTCGGAAAAGTATTATTTCCGACAAATTTCGTCTTTTGGGGACCCATTTTCATACTAAAGTGAAATTTGGCCTCCTTAGCGAGAAATTAAAACAGACGGAGCACGTACTATAGCTCCGGGAGAAAAGTTACTTTTTTTTCGTCTCAGGTTATTAGGAAAAGAATCGTACTTGGTATTGTTGTGTTGTAGCGAACAAACACCCTAAACGAAAAATTAAAAGGAAGGCCACAATGTCTACTATCGAAAATGATGTAAAAACCGCTAACAACGATATCAGCCTGCGCACCTACTTAGAGCGTTCCGGTAACGGCGCACGCAAAAGCAATGGTCTGGTTATCCACCCGGCAGTGGTTGAAGAGGAAGATGGCTTTAACACGCGTACCGCTGGCATGGGGGAAAGCTACTACTCATTACCTCACGTGGTAGACCACCTGAACAGCCTGAAAGAGTCCTATAAGGCTGATCCTTTAAGCGTACCCGCTATTGTCGTGCAGGTTCTGAATGGTCGACCGGTCCTTCGTCAGGGGGCGTGCCGTATCCGCGCCGTTGCTTTGGCAAACATCGAGCTGGCAGAAGAAGGGCGTGAATTGATTACGTCAATTCGCTGTGAGGAGTTTCGCGGTAGCCGCGCCAGTGCCGAGCAGTTTACGCTGGACGGTAACTCAAATCTGGCTCTGTCTGTTGTGGCTGAGGCGCTCTCCATCAAACGGATGGTCGAAGACGCTGAAGAACCCAAAACTTTCGCAGAACTGGCGAAACGTCGAGGTAAAACTGAACAGCACCTGCGTCAGATGGTTCGCACCCTGGATCTGCCTGAAGCCCTCCAGACCATGCTGGTGACTGGAGAAGTGAGCATGTATGTCGCGTTGGATGAATATCTCTACAGCGGCGATAACGCGGTGGATAATATCACCAGAGCCATCGACGTTTATGGCAAGGCGACGGCCAAAACCCTGAAATTCGTCAAAGCTGGCAACATTGATGCATCGATGCAGCCGAAAGGACCGGTTGTGCCGGAAACGAACGCGAACATTCCGGAGACCACAGTGACGGAACAAACATCCGGCGAAGGTAATAAGGATGGTATCAACCCGCCGGAGCTGGTGGACGGGGATGTGGGGACCAACCCGGAACCGACTCCGGAAAACACCCCAGAGCCGAAGGCGGAAGACCCGATCAAAACTCCAGAGCCCAAAACTGTATCGGTCTCCAGCGTACTCAACAAAAAGACCGTGACGACGATTGCGGACACTGCAATCCCGCTGTTTTCGCGTATTGCGGAAGAAGCGAAGCAACGTGCCGCTAAGAACATCAGCGACGATACGTACACTTTGGTGTTGACTAACGATGAGATGAATGCCATCTGTGAAGCCCACGGCGATTTGACACAATATCTGCGTAAGCATGCCGAAAAGTTGAATAAGGGACGGGCATGATTTCCTGACTTACCCTGCCACTTGGTAGGGTCGGTTACCACCTCAGATCATGGAGAAACAGGGCAATGAAGAACACCGCTATCAACGTCAGCACAAAGGCACCATTGCAGAGAGTTAAGGACCCCGTGACCCGGGTCAGTATTCAATGTACTGCGAGGGATGAGAAGGGCGCAGACGTGGAAGTGAATATTCTCGAACTGGAGCAGTACCACACCACCAACGAAATCAAAGTGACCTTTGGCGGCCCCCCCTCCCAGGCGCTGACGATCCTCAGCCGGTTGATGGACGTGCTGCAACAGCAGGCGGCCGCAGAAATGCAACGGAATTATTGCTCTCGTTTGCAGTGAACGGTAAAAGGCGGCTGATTCGTGCTTGATAAAATCCGGCGAGCCCCATGAATAAATGATGTATCCGAAGTGGCGTAGGATGGCTATGAACATTCAGTAGTTTATGGTGACAAAAGGCAGGCCCCACCTCATCTGCACTTAAGATAAAAAAGCAACATGGTGGTCTGGTAAGAAACTTCCAAAATAAAGCAACAGCGATGAAAGTTAGTTGAGAAGGTTTGCAATCTGTTCGCTTAAATCCACACGTGTCCAATTTTAAATTGGTTGTTGGGTATTCGAAATAATATTCAGTGGGATGTTATTAGCCAGCATGTCTGGTTTTATATAATACCCAAAACACAGGAGGTATTATGAAAACAGGTCTGGCTTACGCATCTAATTGTTCCGACTCTCTTTACTCCTTTATTTATCAGACACTACAACAACGCTCGGTTAAGGAGAATGAAAGTCTCTATCAACAGGCTATTTCTGCCTGCCGTTCTCCGAAGCAAAAAAAGAAAATGGCCGGTTACTATGCCGGTTCGTGGCAGAAGCTGTTTAACGCCTGGTGTCACAACCGCGTACCCAACATCGCCGTACTGCCGGTGTTGGCGCAGCAGTGCTTATCCTCTTTGCAATGCGAAGAGCTGTTCGCCGACTGGAACTAAACACATTATACCCTGCTGGTGGATGCTGACAGGGCCGGAGTAGCTTTGAATGTACAGATATGACAGGAACCGGCAGACGTTCAACCTGATCAATGCGCTTCAACCGGTCTATCGTAACAACGGTGGCGGATTGTTTGAGTTCGACCGAAAGAAGCAACATGAGACCGCTGATCTCATTTTCGAGGCTCTGACTTTTTCCCCGACGCCCGAACTGGATATGGCGAAATTTGTCCGTCTAAAATCTGTACGCCGGGTCGCACAGTTTGACGACGGGGACGTACGCTATGGCGTTCACGTGGAACTCGCCGAAGATGTTAATAATAATTCCTTCCGAATTTTCAAAGATGATAAAACAGGCGGCTTTGATTTTTATTTGTTTTCTGTTTCCAATAATAAAGCAGAGCTTGTCTGGTTTAATCTGGATGCTTGCGGGATTTATTTGCAGGACATTTTTGAACGGTCTACCGGCTTGTGCCTGTCGTACTGAATAGTTTATTAAATATTTCATTTCTGGTTATTTGCCACGAAACTGAATGTGGAATAATAATAAAAACGAAGAGGTGAAATATGAAAAATTTAAATATTCAGATTAATGATATCGCAGCAATTAACACTCTTGGCGGATCAGCGCTGGCGGATATCATCGCCGCCCAATACGAAGTAATTGGCGATACCAGAGACACTACGGAAATCACCATGCCGTGTATTGCTTTCGGGCAGACCCCAGCAAACATCGGCCCTGGCGTTTTCATCAACCGCGTGTACTGCATGGACAGTCAGTCACTGAGTGGCAGCCAGCGTTACGAGCTGTTTAACGGCCTTGCGGACCAGGCGTTTACCTTCTTCTCCCAGGCAGGCTGGTACGGCACATTCCGGGTGGTGTCTTTCCGTGATAACGGACCTGCCGGACTCATTAACATCGGCATTGCCCATGAAAAGGTGTTAAACGAGTTTTGCGCCGATTTCCCCCGGGCTAATGTCAGTGAGACTGGCTTCAACTGCGGGATGACGTTTGACCAAATCCGGATGTTTATTTCAGACCGGGCCTATCAGATGCCGCTTTACAACAACAAGGATCACTTCGTTAAACTCGCCAAACATCTTGCAGTCTGACACCCAATGCCAGGCTTTGGCCTGGCGATTGTGAAGGAAATACCCATGAGCGAATTATTCAGCAACGAATCACCGGTATCACTGGATCAGGCACGCGCTGTCGCCGCCAGTTACCAGAACGTCTTTATCGAAAACCTCCAGCCAGCAGGTCATTTCCAGATTGCCATCCGCGATCATCGCGACCACGACCGCCAGCTTGTCTGGCGAAACTGGAATTATGAATCCGGCGCCAATGATGAGCTCAATAGCTACCTGCAAAGTCATGGACTGAAGGCCTACTGATTAGCACAAGAACCCGGCTACGCCGGGTTTCATTTTTGTGTGCTCAGGACTAAGGGCTGGCATACGGGGAAAGGTGCATGGGGCTGTCCGGGGCCCTTAGCTGGTGGTGTAAGCCTGACCTTCATGCAGATGGTTTTGCCGGTTGCAGTGATGGTGCTGGGAAACTGAAATGAGATCTGGCATCCGGAAAGAAATCGCCGGTACCTCGCGGCCTGCGTGGTGGATATACCTGGCTGACGACTGCGGTGTCGTCTGAAACGAACCTGCGCCATGATAATTTGCGATCGGGAGAAAAGGGGCGGGTTAACAAAAGTTAAGCACAAGGGGTTTTGATATAAATATTGAGTCCATTAACCATGACGCACAGGAGTCCAGTGATGCTACTCAATATTGCCTTAAACCTCTATGTGGCTGTTTGTTTTTTCCGCTATCTCTTTTTTTGCGTGCACATAATAAAAAGGCACTACGCAGTTCCCAGGGAGAGGGGCACCAGTTTACGCAGGTCACTATGAGTGGGGCGAAAACAGGCGAAAGAGGTTTCTTCTTCATCCTCACCAACTCAGACACTGCCTTTGGGGCGACAGTGGGGATGCTGGATGTGGGGCCGATGGTGATTGATGCAAGCCGCAGGTGCCCTTTAATTGGGGGCTCAGATATAAATTGACGGTTTTATTCGTAACGGTGTTGCGGTCGTGGGCTCTGGCTGGGGGAATGTGGGGCAAGAGTAGCGGAATTTAAACCAGTTGTGCAGAAAAGTACCTTTTTAGAATCCGTCAGACGCATCCGGAAAGAAAATATCACTCAGGGCAGCAAAGGTACGCTGGAGGGAATTTGCAGATCCAGTCGGGAAAGTCTATTTTTCATGCACCGAACCTCTTTGGGCTGGGACGGAACCTGGTATGATGGACACATACAAAGGAGGGCATTATGAATACTTTTCTTTACGCACTGGTAGGCTGGATTGTCGTGCTGTATCTGGTTAATAAAGTGCGCGAAAAACGCAGTAAACCGAAAACGGTTAAAATCCTGGTGAAACGCAATGGCGTTTATCAAGAAGTGGACGCCGTAATGATGCCTAAATACCAGGGCAGCGATGTGAGCACAGATAAGACCGTCAATGAATCAGCCTCACAATGGTTACTTAAAGTGGATGATGTTAATGAACCGGAGTACTACGGTGGCACTTCCCCCATGAAGGCAACGAGAGATTTAGTGGAACAGCAAATGGAGCACAAAATCTAGTTACTTTAGCCAGTTTTCACGACAGAGAACTGTTAGTTGATCCCTATTATTTCAGACTCAATAAAGTCGGGCGTGAGGAGTTTAATAATGACAACGGCCAACGTAACCACCACTACTTACCGCTCCGATGATATTGTGCCTTTTCGTCGGCCACAGGGCGATCTGGATAATCGCTATATGCCACAGGTTTATGCTCTGGTACGGAACTGGGCCAGCAAACCAGCGGAGTATGGTTCTGGGGTTCTGGCAACCTACAGACAGGCGGTAGTTAATCTCGCGTATCAGGTAAAAGGGACTCGTGTGGTTTTAATTCTGGTACCCATTGAATGTGAGCCGGTTGGTGTAATCATGACTGACACAGTCTTATGGCCGTCGCTATCCATTGGGGAGGTCATGCGAATTATGCAGGAAGCATGGCAAAATATTCCGTTATTGAATCCATAAAAAGCCCTGCATATTTTGCAGGGCTATTTTTACTTTATCGATCCGAAAATTTTTCCCGGTAAACTTCGAATTAAACGCAAAAGATTATAGGTAATACGCTGCTCCAGGCGCATGGTCTTTTTGTATCTGGTGGTAACGTTGTGGATATGGTTCAGATCAGTATAAAGGCCCGGAGGCTTTCTCTTTAACGTCAACTCCCTACGGATAAAACTTACTGTCTCAGGCTCGAATACATTTAACTGGCGCCGCTCAGTGACTTTCCGAACAAACTCCCCCATACCCATGCAAAGCCAGTCTGGCTTCTCACCTTCAAAAATGCAGGGCCCGTTGATGATGACAACATTGATACACTCCAGTTCGCTGGCGCGTAATGTTGACTGGATGGCCTTTATGTGGCCGTAGTTTTGCCTGAACGGGTTTTGTAACCTTAGTGTCCCTGACGATTTCCATTTTCGCCAGTGGCTATCCTTCAGATTCCCATACAGCTTTCCAGCATAGTTCTTCTGCTCGATGACGTAGAGCCCATGAGAGGCGATAAGGACGTGATCAATCTGCGTGGTGCCGGTGGTACTACCCGACAGCGTTAAATCGCTCAGAAGGCCTTCTGCATCATCAGGGAGGTATGTTTCGATTTGCCTGGCTGTCCTGCGTTCAGCAATGGCTGACGATATGAATCCCAACAAGCAGTAAAGCACAATGAGTATCAGGATAATTATGCCTGTTGCTATCACCCGCCACGCCATCAGAATTGCTTCCATCTTATCTCACACTCGGATAGCTGGTGGTCTGAACAGAATCAAGTAACCGGGAGGTTGTGCCCGCCAGCGTTTCGATGTTGGTCGACAGGTTCATTAACATACCGAGCGCGGAGCGAAGAGATCGTTGTGGCTCGTTGTACGTTTTGAATGTAGTGGTCGAATACATTTGGGAAATACGAGAACGGACTTCGACAGGTGTCAGATCACCGTCAATGAGACCGTACCGGATCGCCTGCTGCGTTGTCCATACCCGGCCGGAATACAGAGCGACAGCATCAGCCTCCGGGCGACTTAATAATTTCTTACCCCGGCCTTGCTCAACGTCAGAAATGAATTTTTCGTGCATGGCATCCAGAATTTGCTTCTGCATAAAATCCCGTGTGGTATCGGAAAGCGGATGATAAGGGTCGAGTGCATCTTTAAATTCCCCAGCGGTGATCGGTTCATTTTTAACACCGACCGTATCCATGACTCGGGACAGGTTCCAGTGATCCATTCGTACGCCGATCGAGCCGGTCAGAGCGCTACTATCTGCATAAATGGCGTCGGCAGGGGACACTGCGTAGTAGCATGCCGACGCACAAATGCCTTTGACGCTGACGATAATAGGCTTGTAACTGCTTTTAAGATCAGAAATGAAACGGCCACTCCCGGCGGAGAGGACCTCCAGAGTATTGCGTTTAGATAGTTCGGCATTGGTATCGTCCTGCGAGCGTGAAGCGCTGTTATCATCCGTGTTACGGGCCTTGCTTGCGGATTCTGCATGTGAAATACGTTCAATCTTCTGCTGGTGGCTTCGAAGTGCATTAATCTGACGATAAATAATAATCGCGTCTGAAGGTCCGCCACCACCTGACTCCGCTTCGATAATGACAGCTTTGGCATGCGGGTTGTTGTACGCTTTCGCCAGTGCTGCGGCTATCACAGAACCGTCGCCGGTCTCTGACCCGGTACCCATTTCCCCCGATATGCGCACGACGGCAATATGATCCATTCGTCCTTCTGATTCCTGATACTTATCGTAAATATTAAAGGCCGAAACCCCAGCGGCTGCTAATGCCAGCAGGGAAATAACCACTTTTGACGTGGTATGGATTCGGAACATCTTATAAAAACGGTCAGCATTCTCATCAAGCGATTCTTTGATATTGGCAGGTGACTTCTTATTATTACGTTTAAACATCTGACCGCCTTATTACATAAGTTTTTGAAAGTTAGACCACAAACGGTTGAGTGCAATTCCCAATATCAACAGTGAGACAGGGGGGAACAGTTGAGCGATATTGTTAAAAAGAGACATATTAGGCATTGATAGGTACACAAAGGTTAATGCACCGATTATCCAGAAGGCCCTGAACCAGATCCTGTAAAACTGAACGGTTACATTACCGAAAACGTAACGTTTTAATTTCCATTGATACATGCCGTCAGCGAGCATGGCAATTAAGTAAGGTGAAAACACAATCAGCCAGCCGAGTATCAGATACCAGCGGAAAATGGACTGATAAATCAGCAGGGGGAGATTCTTTGCCACCGTGTAGTTTATCGATGACATCTTCTCTGCAACGTAATTCAGCCCACGCGTAGGTATTGTTGTTTCCGGGATCAGTATCGTATTCAGATACTCGATCAGCTTATAGTCATTAATCAGAGTGGATAAAGTAGCCTCACTATTGGCAATAACCGATAACCATCGGTCATTAGAAATGAGGCTACGACTGGCGTTCACCTCCTGAGTGATTTGTAGCTTTAGCTCGTCAGTATTCTGGAAACCCAGACTATAAATAAGATAAAGTATCATCCCTAAAAAAAGCAGTCCTCTGATGAATACTGCCCGTGCAGAATTAGCCGCTGCCATTTGCGTCCCTCCACTCCCGAAATAAGTCTAATCGGTCGCCATGGTCTCGATAGTGGTTTCTCCAGAGTGTCGGTACACCCAGCAACCAATGGTATTGCTGCGGGATTATGTGGTTGATCAAGCTGAACTCAGCAAGTTCCTTATGCTCCGGACTTTTCCACTGGATTTGACCTGGTTCAGGAACATAGACACAGGTTTTTTCTTTTGCAGCTTGACGGCTAAACTCGACAAAATTAACCCCCCACGGCGTCCAGTGTCGGTATTTTCCGGTAATCCCCGCATTAAATACCGGGAGCGTTAGCATAGTGTCTGCGTAGGTTGAAATAACCTTTTTGCACACACAGGGGCTATCAATTTGCTCTCGGTTGAGGTGTGTTAATAGGGCCCGGTCCATAATGTGGTTGAACATATTGGCATACAGTCCGGACGGGTCGGGCAGACGGTCAATCGCCGAGATAAGTTTAAATTTGATACGAGAGAGAAACGCCGAGTCTTCTATGGTAAGAATGTCACTTAGTGTGGTCTCAGGATGAATGAGCGGCTTGTTGCGTTGTACCTGTTTAAACGTAACGTGGCCAGGCAGCGTAATAAACGCCGATGCAGCACTCGAAAAATTGACAAAATAGGGCAGTAAATAACTACCTAGCATTTTGGCATTTTTTTCAACGAGGCGGCGGCGTTCTTCCGAACTGTCGAATGTGATGCGAAAACCAATAAATCTTCGCTGTCCGTCTTCGCACTCAAGAATAGACTGGACCCATTCATCGCAAGGCCCCTGCGCTACGGACCAGTAACTCGTTTCATGGTCACCATATTTATTGCTGGTGGACAGTTCCCCTTGGAGCAGAAAAAGCTCGGAAAGGATTATAGCCATCGCTGATAAAGACTTAGCATCGTTGTCATGGCAAAATTGCCCTACATATTTCAGTGCACCTTTTTCAATCCCGGCCAGACGGTTACGGACATCCTGCGAATCGGCAAACTTCAGCCCTAATGACAGCATACGCCGTTTAATAAGTGAACGGCTTTTACTGACTTTCAGTGATGCACTGAAAATTTGTTTTTGTGTCAGAGTAATTTGCTCGTCCATCAATGCAATTTCCTTAGATGTTTATTTAAATAATCTAAACCCACATTCTGACGCAAAGTTACTTTTCCGACGGGTTTAAGGAACATCTCCAATAACGTCGTATTAGGTCTCATCGATTGTTCGCTTACGACAATCGGGATCTGCCCTACAACTTTACGGCCATCCTGAAGCCTGGCCACAATATGAAATTTGGGAACCTGACCCAAAAGCTCTTTTGGAATACTTTCTTCCAACGTTGTTTGCTTTCTTTCTGATATCGACCCAGAGAAGTTATTATGCGGCAAAGTGGTTTCTGATCCTGTCGTATACGTGACCATATTTGTACTAATTGGGCTCTTACCAAAGTTATCTACAACCAGCGTTTGTGTTGGAGTGTCGTTTACCCTCAAGCTAATGTAGTTGTTACAAAGACCCGTAATACGGTTTGCCGTCTCAACGTTTGCTGCTGCAATAAAGTCGGAAATGGTTTGCGTGCAGATAAACAATGCAATTTGAGCGGCACGCCCCTGAGCGAGTAAGTTTATCATTGAATTGTTGATGGCAGAGTGTGCTTCGTCGACGAAAATACTGATCCTTGAATGTGAAGACATATCACCATCGTCAGAGTTATAGCGACTACCCGCGCAGGAAGTCAGATCTGACATTATCAACTGCGAAATGGCCCGGGCGGATTCCGGGTTGGAAAGGCCATCGAGAGAAATATAGAGAACACCTCCGGTACTGAATATTCCATCTGAAGTGACTATTTCACGTGAAGTAAGTGAATTAGGTGATGGTGAAAGCAATTCATTCAGAGGTTGTTCGGTCAGTCGGCTGAACAGCGGCATAATACCAGCCGTCATTTTTGACATGTGTTCAGGATCAGATAAAGAATAATCCACTAACCGGCTGGCGGTATCAATCCATTCAATGGGCTCCGCACCTTCATAATTCATGAAGTGGGCAGAAAACCATTCAACAAGGCGCTTAAAGCGAACCTGAAGGGTGTCATTCGACACATATTTCACCTTTTCTACCCAGACATCAGGCCCGTAGTGCCGGGCATAACAGCATTCCAGAACTTTTACGGTGAGATTGAGGATTGCTATGTGGCTTTTCATGTTTTTGTGAATGAGATATATCGACGGTTTTTTATCCGTGTAAGACAGACCTGTGATCACAGTCGATACGAGAGCCTCGGCATATTGCACGAATGGGTTAACTTCCCCGGAAACTGAAACCAGACTAAGAAGTCGTGATGTGAGGTCCGAAACATTGGTGAAAGTATTGCAGACGTCAATACACACTGAAGAAGAAGGCTGGGCTGGGTGAAACTTATAAAATGGCAATCTCAGTTCCGCCGCTTCATCCATCAGTGACTGCCGCCATTCAGCGTCGTTCTTTGGATCAATAACCACAATCACGTGGCCCAAATGCAGCATACTGAGACTCAATAAGCGCTGAAGGACCGTTTTACCGGTACCGACGTTTCCGGTAATGAAGGTATGACCGAACCAGTTATCTTCGGTAACAAAAATGGGCTCCCGTCGGTCAACAGCAAAGATGGCGTTATTACCGCCCATGGATCTTGCCATCGCATCAAAATGCTTCGCTATGGGGTTTAGGGCAAATGGCAGGGCTATTTCTCTTTTGTCGCTTGAGAGATTGGCAATTTGATATGCACGATCAGCATGCTCGGGACCCCATTCAAAGCCGTCACAGAAATAGGTTTTCCTGTCCGGTACCGGACGGTTGGATTTTTTATATTCCTGTACCAGTTGGCGGTACTTTCGTTCGTTCGAGAAAAAGTTACTTTTGTTGATCGTCCTGAGCGATTTGAGGCTAATAAACATAATCTGGCGCTGAAATACGCGCCAGTGCGCCATCAAATAGGGGTGTGCCGTTTTACAACGGTACAAACAAACCAAAAGCAGGAAGATAGAGGTATACAAAATGATGGGGGCAATATTCAAACCATCCGATCGAAACCCCATAAAGAGCATTATTATGGCGCTAATTAAAAGTACTGAGGCACTTCTGTACTCTAGTATCGGCCTGTAAAGGTTTTCCTGGGCGTGCAGGTTGGTCCTTTTTGATTTTGTCATTATAGATTCCCGACCTCTTTTAGCGTGTTGATGATTAATTCAATATCGACCTTTGCCCGATCGGATGCTGCGACCAGAGTTGGCATGTTGAATGCAATGCATTTTGTATTGACTACGGCACCGGAGGTGACTTGGTATTGAGGAAGCTGGTTAAAAAGCTCAGGCGCTTTTAACTGCGTCCTGTACTTTTCAACACATGACTGAGTCAGAAAAAAGGTGTTCTGGGTCAAAACCATGAACCGGTTTTTCCGCTTTCTTTTGAACGACCCAGATAACTTGGTCAGAATGTGGTGAAGCATTGTGGCAATTTCGACGTATTCGAGTTCTGTTACTTCACCGTCATTTAGCAGTGTAAAATATTCCACCGTTTCCTTCTCTTCAGCAGTTGGTTGGTCAACGGAGGTCGGAGGCTGGATTGTGGCAGGGCTGGACGCATTAAAGCCTTCCTTCATTGGGGCCGTTACTGGCGGTGTTTTATGTTTCTTCTCGCCATGAGTGTTTACGGCGAACAGCCGAGCCAGGGCCGGAGATAGATGGTTCGCTTTCGCCCCGGCGGGTTCCGTTTTTATGGGGACCCGTGATGACTCAGGATTTGTTAAAATTGCTTTTTCCCCGGTTGTATTGGGAGCTGGTGGCTCACTGGCTTCCTCTGAAGCATTCAATTCACCGGGCGCAACGACCAGGGCCGTTTCATCATGGAATCCGGCACCACCGCTGTTTTTCGGCTCAGGCTGAGGGGCGGCAGCCACAGAGTTGTCAGCAAACATAAAGTCAGAATATTCGGTACCATTGCAATCAAGGGGCTCTTCCTGAAGGTAGTCATATTGCTCATACTCAGAAGCAGTGACGGTCTCAGGTTCGGAGTTGGCGTTAATCTGTTCAGCAACCGAACTGGCCTGTTCAGCCAGGGGGGCATTCAGTCGCGACGGAGGAAGCTCAAGCGTTGTTTGCAGAGGCGAAACTGCTTCGTTTAAGGATGGACCATCTGGGATATCCAACGGCTGGTACATTGAAGTATCAAAAAGCGACTTAAGCGTTGAAATGTTACGTGGTTTTGGTGTGTTAAACTGCATACCGGCGCAGTTATCCCCCAGTTGTATCAGGCGTAGATTGTTTACGTCACGGACTATCCACAAACCATCCAGCGATCCGTCACGGTACGTCAGCTGGAAAAATGGTTCATCACAAAATGCCGCCTCATCAATACCAGGGATTAACGCAATCGCAGCATCGAGATCCAGATAAGGTACGGAATCAATATTAATGACTGCGTTATGGGGCAGCGGGGCGCTCAGCAGCATTTCATGCAGTTGCTCAACCAGACGTATCTGACTCCGGTCGTCAGATTCATCTGGCCGTTCTTGTTCATCGGGGCCGACTGTTCCGGCATTATCTATTGGCGTAGCAACCTGCGCTTCAATAATATCGGTTGCTATATCTGCACCAGGGGCCTTCACACTTTCTGTTATGTCTTCAGTATTTTCACTGTTTTTACCGTTGTCACTGTCAGCGTCAGGGCCGTTCACGAGTTTGAGTCGATATTGCGGAGTATCTTCAATGGCGTCACTGACGGTGTCCGTTACTCTGGTAACAGACTCTCGACCCGGGACTGGCCTTCTGTATTCCGTCACAGTTTTCTGTTCATCAATATAAATGAAATCTTTATTTGCATTAACGCTGAACAGACCCGGAACAGAGTCCGGTATTTTATATGAGTCGAAAATTAATCCGATCCAACGGAGCTTCAGGAGATTATAAAATTCAAGCTTACCGATACCGTTTCGGAAAATGCTGGCAATTTCATTTTCCGAGTATGTTCCGGGAATAAAGTAATGAACCACACGCTCATCGTCGTAAGGTTCAACATAACCCCGTTGAACCAGAGACTCTACAAGTACAGTTTTACCTGCATTCCCCTGCGGAAAGTTGAATTTGTGCGCAGCAAAGTCACTTAGCACAAAGTCGAGAAAGGCGTTTTCATTGAGGTAAACTTCACCG
>ERZ1034969.870-NODE-870-length-14824-cov-4.630848_pt1 | contig 14824 bp, 14 predicted proteins | sample MGYA00520624_ERZ1034969 | MGnify/ENA primary metagenome ERZ1034969 (study PRJEB33766, sample SAMN09781776) | gut metagenome | biome: gut microbiome | host: Homo sapiens | place: Madagascar | study: EMG produced TPA metagenomics assembly of the PRJNA485056 data set...
CCCGAAGAGCGCATCATCGAGGTCTACGAGATTCCCTACACCACCAAGACCGATGTCATCATCGAGCGCATCATCAAGCTTTCGAAGGAAGGTAAGATCCGCGAGATTTCCGACATCCGTGACGAAACCGACCTTTCGGGCCTGCGCATTGCCATCGACCTCAAGCGTGGCGTCGACCCCGAAAAGCTCATGGCCAAGCTGTTTCGCATGACTACGTTGCAGGACTCGTTTTCGTGCAACTTCAACGTGCTGGTGGATGGCTATCCCCGCGTCATGGGTGTCCGCCAGATCCTGCATGAGTGGGTTTCGTGGCGCATCGAGTCCACGCGTCGTCGCGTGAATTTCGACCTGGGTAAGAAGTCCGAGCGCCTGCATCTTCTTCATGGCCTTGAGGCAATCCTGCTCGACATCGACAAGGCCATCGCCATCATCCGCGGGACCAAGCTGGAAGCCGAAGTCGTTCCCAACCTTATGGAAGGATTCGGCATCGACGAGACTCAGGCGGAATTTGTCGCCGAGCTCAAGCTCCGCAACATCAACGAGGAATATATCCTCAACCGCACCAAGGACATCAAGAAGCTTGAAGGCGAGATTGCCGAGCTTGAGGGGATCCTTTCGAGCGAGGACCGCATCAAAGGTGTCATCAGCGACGAGCTGGCGGCCATCAACAAGAAGCACGTGATGCCCCGCCGCACGGGCAGGATCGAACCTTCCGACGTCGTCGAGGTCAGCCTGGAGCCCGAGGTGGAGGAATACCCGGTCACCATCATGCTTTCGCGAAGTGGTTACCTTAAGAAGATGACCGACCGCGTGCTCAAGAAGGCCAACTCGCTTAAGTACAAGGACGGCGACGAGCCCTTCATCGAGTTCCCTTCGTCCAACACGCATGAGCTGCTGGTGTTTACCGACAAGAGCCAGGTGTACAAGTGCAAGGTGGCGTCGTTCGAGGACACCAAGTCGGCCCAGTTGGGTTCATACCTGCCCACTGACCTGGAGATGGATCCCGATGAGGTGGTCACCTGGGTGATCGACCCCGAGGACTACAAGGCAGATGTCCTGTTCGTCTTCGAAAACGGCCGCGTTGCCCGCATCGCGCTTGCCGGCTACGTCACCAAGACCAACCGCAAGCGCTTGAAGAACGCCATCTATGGGGGTAGCAAGCTGCTGTTTGCGCAGGTGCTCAAGGAAGAGCGTGACCTTGCGCTGGTGTCGAGCGACTACCGCCTGATGAACTTCAACACTTCGCTGCTCAAGACCAAGACGACCACCAGCACGCAGGGCGTCCAGGCCTTCACGTCCAAGGCAAACCGCATCATCACCAATGTGGGCATCACCGAAGACTTCCTGGGGGCCAGCGTGTCGGCAGGCAAGTTCACGGCCCAGAGCCTTCCTTCCTCGGGTGCGCCAATGAAGGAAGACGACATGCCGAGCCTGTTCGACTAGCTTGCGTGGGGAGGACTTTCCGCATCCATTCGGGCCAATGATTGATGATCCGGGCTTTTTTGATGTCCAGCGACAGCCCTTCGAAAAGGGTGCGGTCGCCATACCCGAAAGATATGTTGTCGAAGCGAAGTCTATCCATTGAGCCCGACCTTCCCCTTGATCAAGACGAGGTAGATGAAGAAGGGCCCGCCAAGCAGCGACAGCACGATACCGACGGGGATTTCGTACGGCGAGAACAGCGTGCGGGCAAGCAGGTCGCACAGACACACGAGTAAGCCACCCAGTACGGGCGTTATTGCGAGGACACGGCGGTTGTCGTGTCTGACGAGCGACCGTACCGCACGATGCCTTCGTTGGGCTTCATCTTTGCAGAAGAATACGCTTCGTCGGTCACATGTCTGAATCCAGGTATTCGCGGTCTTCGATCCTTCCGATGCGTACGCCGCACCCGCAATAGGCCGTGACGATTCCGCCTAAAGAGCAATAGGTTTTGACACCTGAAAAGTACCCGTTTGAAGCCAATTCCACCATCCAGCAAGCTCTAATATCGCGAACCATTAAGCCATTTGTACAAATATGCATAGCTTATAATAGGGAGAAGGGCTTCGGCAAACTCAAACAACCTTTGTAGAGAGACCATAGTGGCATACCGTGCAATGGTCATATCATATCGATTCTCAAAGGATTGCCGTCCGAATCCTTTAGGGATGATGACGCTAGATGTCGACTCGCGCGGCTCACGAACTCGAGAATCCAAACTAGGCAAAATAGTTTAACCGGCTTATCGATACGGGGATAGTATGGCGAGAAGCACAATCATAAAAGCAATCATTGATGACGATGTGAATCTCTGTCAGTCGCTTATGAGGCTTCAGGTTTTAGCCCACGATCTAAGAAACAAAGAGCTGGAAAAATGGGCCGAGAATGAGATTGTCGGTTATTCCTCAGAAGCCGAGGTGCCAGAGTACAGGCATACGAAGAGTATTAGCTTCACTTATTCGGGAATAAATAATTATGTCAATCAGGTTAAGAACGTTCCCCTCGACCCCAGTTGTTTTGGCGGAGATGTACTGGAGCAAATCGTAGATATTCGCTTTGCCCAAGGCATCACCGCCCTCGAGGAGCTTCTCGAGGGCTCGGATCCTTCAGTTCACCTAGATCGTTCGATCTTTGCGAACGAGGTAAGCAAGAACACAAACGGCGGCATCCAGTGCTTTTCCATAGGTCAAACTATTCCTAAATCTTTCATACGAAATGCGCTTGCTGAAATCAAAAATCGGATTCTTAAATCATTGCTTCTATTGGAAGAGGAATTTGGTTGCCTTGACGGGCTCGTAATAGATCCCGGAACTAGGAGTGCCTCTAAAATCAATCGCATTAACAGCGAGATCAATAGCAGCGTTTTGCATATTCAGGTGGAACCCTCAGCCAAGAATGAAGAGCCGATAGGCAGTAAGATCGCTTGGAATTTAATTGTTCCAATCATTACCGCCGTAATTGGCGGCTTGCTTGTAATTGCTGTCCAAACCTATTTGGGCATGCCCACACCATAATATGAGCTGCATTACGATTGCGTGAAAACACCGACTACCCTAAATAAAGAGATAGGGACTCACTCTCGGCCGCTCGAAATCGCCCCCGGGGACCCGAATTGTGAATTATTCCTGCAGGGCCTAATTATTCCCGTACCGCCGAGTACTCCGTTGTACCGCCCAGTAGGGATAGACGGGAATAATTTGGTCGTTTTCCCAGGTAGAGATGCAAAAAGAAAGCCCTCGAACCAGAGGGTTCGAGGGCTGTTATTCCCATTATTTCGCTGGTGGCTTTGCCCTGCGGCGTTGCCGAAATAGCATCAGGCGGTACTCGGCAGCACCAAAATGCGAGCTCAGAAGCCAGTTCCCGTTACTCCCGCTCAAAATCCTGATTTTGCATCGTCATCAAGCGGAATAACGTGCGGGTGCGAGGTTTAATCACAGTGGACACATGCGGGCAATGACTCAAGTACTCAATACGTACTCACACGCCGTTTTATTCTCCGTCGCTTCCAGAGGCTTGGTCAGAGTTGTTGCTCCAGAGTGGGTCTGACTGCCAATCCGCGGGGAAACCCATACGGCTTGTATCGATTCGAGGATACTCATCGAGCAAAGCAACGAGGCGGCTCTTCCATTTGGTGTCCGGTGCAATGCGGACAAGCAGATAGTTCAAGATCGAAAGAATGGCAAACGTCTTGTTGTTATGAACGCGGACGTAGTTCCATGTTTCATCGCTCTTGGGGACGATAGGTTTATAGCCAAGGGTCTTGTTCCGGAGCCTCGCATGATGTGCGTACATGTTCCTCACGGTATTGATGGCGTGTAGCCATGAGGTCATGACCGGCATCTGTATGCCGAGCTCGTTAGCGATGGCCTTCCTAACAGACTTGGGAGCACCCTTGTAAAGCTTAGAGATCAGACCGAAATCGAAACTCTCGACGATAATCCAGTATGGGGGTAGCTCGTGGGAATCCCCGTACTTCTTCCTGAAGTGGTTGGCAAAGGGTTCGTGGCACCTCTCGAAGCACTGCTTGGCTTTGGCGATGAAGGAGTCGTACTCGTCGTCGCGGAGGCCAGGGAGGTTGGCCCTATCCAGGTAGCCGAAGGGCCCTTGAAGATGCGATAGCTCGTAGGCAAGCCTGGAGCGCACATAGACTTCTACGCGCTCGATAGCATCAAGGACAACAAGGCGAAAACGCCTGTCGAAAGTATAGGTATCCCAAACCTCGCCAAAGCAGGTGCCGTCCCTAAACGAATCATCATCGTTCCGGTACGGATACAGATATCCGCTCAGTCGGTAGTAGCTGATTGCCTCGAGATGGGCGATGAGAATGTCTCTCTCACATTCGAGACCACGAGAAATGAGCAGGTCCGCCTGCTCATTGTAAGTCAATGCTTTCTTCAGGTATTCCGTAACAACCTCCAGAAACGCAAAGAGCCGCCAAAGTGTGCTTCAGTGAGAGGCATGGCGGCTTTACTAACGACATCATAGCACGAGAGGCTGAAGCGCTTTTGAAATTTCTATTCAAGCGCAAAAAATTCACTAGATGCAGGGCCTGTGTTTTCCGATCTCATATTGTCGAAAACAGACGTTACGTCTATGAGCAATCTTGCCCCTTTTCCGCAAGGACAGTCAGCGCCTTTCCAAATTCAACGTCTAGCATGCCTCGTCGCGTGTATGCATCTTCGATTTCGGTTCTTTCCGCATCAGATAAAGCAGCCAAATTGATGAACCTTGCCGCAGTGCGCGCATCCTCTTCGTACATGAAATGCCTCTGGTGATTCAGCAAGAAAGCAACGATAGAAGAGGCGGCTGACGGTGCGAGATGTTCATCTTGCGCGATATCGGTTAAGAGCCCGTCGTGAACAAACAGTTCTTTCTCATTTATGTTGGCACAGTCGCGAATCAGCGCCTGAGCAACAATTGGCCTGAGCTCAGAGTATTTTCTCGCCCATCGGCAGTAGATATTTGTCAGCGTTTTTCCGCCTGAAGGCATAACGGAAGCGGTGAACTCAAAAGACTCAGAAAGCCATTCGTTCCAAGCATCCATCTTCTGCTTGCTATTTAGGGTTTCAAGCCAATTATCAATCTGATAGCACGCGGATTCAAAAGCCGCTTTTGACCAAGATCCGCACGATTTAAGCATACGTGCCTTGTCGTCATTTTTAGCATGGACAATCGCGATCCAGACGTACAGACGAACAAGCGCGTCGAGCCTTTCCTTGCCAACGGATATTTCACCACAAAACAGGAGTCTCCATTGTTCTTTGGTTATCTCCCATGTTTTCGCGGAAATTCGATTGAGTCTCGCCATGCCTTGCCAAGCGGGAACGAGAGCCCAATCGCCAGCCGCGAGAATGTTTGCCGCGGATTTAGCGTAATCTCTGTCGATCTCAGTCCATAAATTAAGATTCTCGAAGAAGCACGCAATAAGCGCTTTAGACCCAACAGATTCATCCATAGAAATTGGATCGAGTGCGAAAAGTAGCTCTTTCGCAGGTTTACTGTGACCTCCTGTTTCCTCGTAACAGAGCTGGTCAAGCATTACAACCAATTGCAGATATTTGCCTATCGGATGGTTGATTCCGATTAGTAGCCAATCAGAATCATCGCGTGGCTGGATTGCAGGTTCAGCATTCAGAAATTCGTTCGCGAAGGAAGAAGCAGAGCTCAACATCTGCGTTAACTCACAAGCTTTCCATTTAATCCTCTCACTTGATGAGAGGGTAAAAGAGGCCAGAGCCTTGATGCCTTCGATGCACAAATCGTGCTGGTTCAATATTTCTGCAAATACTGCGCTTGATTTTTCCGCTGGTATGTATGGGGAGTTCCACTCCAACGTCTTGATCAGCAAATTGCATAAGCGGGACTCATCATCCGTCCTGCGTCTTGCTAAAAGCTTTTGAATCATCCTGAAAGATGTATCTGGATAATCTCTGCAAGGCACAGAAACAATGTCAAGCGCAGTCACGAAAGAGCCTGGCTTGGGCGGTACGCCAAGACGTCGAATCATCTCCTCAATGGTGAATAGGCATTCATCGATTTTGCATTCGCTTACATTGTCCACAAATCCGCTCGTCATATAGTGAGTGAAATCAGGATGTTCTCTAGGCTGATAGTTTGGGTTGCGTGAAAGAACCTCAGCCTTGAGCTTGGCTATCTCATCATGCGGTGTCTTTTTGAGGATCCAGTCGCAAATACTGAAGCATTCGTAATCTGAGCCAGCCTTCAATGCGAAGTGTTGCTTAAGATACTTCGAAAAATCCAGTCTCTGCTCTTCTGAGGCAAGTGCAAATGATGCCTGAACGAGTTGGAATATCTCGTGATGAAGTTGGTAATCCGAGAGGAAATCTCTGCGTCGAATCAAGTCAAGCGCTTCACCAGAGCAGAAATGTGCGTTCGTTAGCCACAGGCCGAGCCGAACAAGAATTGCACAGTTTGAAGAGAGGCATCTTTCGGTGGCCTCAATTGCGAATGAGGAATCAACGGATTCTCTGATTACGTCCAGAAGGATGCTGCCAGCACCGTCTGTGTATTGATCCTGGGAATGTGGTTCAACAGCCGAACGGGAATACGACATGCTGTCAAATGCGTTTGGGTTTGTCCAGCATCCGGTTTGGATTGAATAAGCGAATTCGATTTGCTGGAAGCAGTAGTCAAACACCCTAACACCGATCTTTGCTCGATGTTTTTTGATGCCTTCAAACAGTTTATCCTCATAGTATTTGTCAGTGATGGCGACTGTGGGCTCTTGCTTGGCACCAGAGAAGATATCGTTTGATACAGAAAGATTTACGCGGAGAAGCATCCTCGTAATAGCGAAGAATATTTCAGGTTCTTCGCATTTGGCTGCCAGCTCCAACAAGGAGTGGGCGCAGTGTGAATAATAATGTTGAGGCATGGATTCAAGCCATGCTATCCATGGGCCAATGGCGTTGGCCGGTGCATCGGTAAGCAGAAAATGCCAGGTCAATCGATCAAAGAATCGCATAGAAAGCCTATTGCGTATAGAAGCACAAAGCTGCTGGAGTTCGGAGCAATTATTGATGGAGAAACATGAAATTGTCCATTGGAGTAGCTCCCAGTCGGTTTCGCTGAGTAATTCATCCGTTAAAAACGAAGTTCGCCCACTTTCCGTGATGAACGCAAGATGCTCGAAACTAGAGGATTCCGAACAAAACTCGCGCGCAAACAAAGCTTGATCATCGTCGTTGTGCCAATTAAACGAATGCACAATGTATTCTTTTTCGATTTCGGTCAAAACTGTATGCTTCGCGATTTTCTTAAGTTTGCGAACCCTGTCCGTAACACTTTGTTCGAGATAGGCTGCCCAGTCTCCGATGACGAGGGGAAGATCGCTGTACTTGTCGTAGGAAATGGGCGCGATGCCTCGGACGAGCCAATCTGAGTCGTCTTCGCTTGATCTGCAAAATGCGTAAGCTTTTCCGTTGATGCGACTGGATATCGATCTAGTGAGATAATCAACAAGGGAGTCGCCACAGCTATAGCCGATAAACAAAACCGTATGCTTTTCAAACAGATCAACCAAAAAACGTGTTGCCCAGCCATTGGTTACATAGGCTCTGCCGTAATCTTCCGCTAAAAGAACCATCGATTCTGGGCTCTCGACTGATCCGTGAAGGTGGGCAAGACCGCAAAAAGTATCTCCATACGGCAAGGCTGGGGAAGAGTAGGACTCGCAATAGAACCCCGAGTCTTTAATAGCCACTTCGAAGCAATCATCAAAATTGGTTGTGACGATTTTGATTGATTGCGTTCTCGGAAAAAGACGGAGAAGGTTTTTGTGAAGCTCGCTGGTCTTTCCTTGTTGCGGCAAGACGGAGCAACAAGCTTGGCGGACGTTGCCAACAGCGCTTTCTAGAGAGCTTAGATATTGTTCTGGCGTCTCTGTATATACAGTTTCGTTGTCAGAAATCTTCTTCTGACGCCTATCTCTGTATCGACCGGCCGGATCGACCTGATCCTTAATGCGCGTGACGAGACTATTGAAAGATGGAAAACATACGGGCTTTTGCATGGAAACGCCGGCACCAGCAAATACGACAAGAGAGCCGGTGTATGCGGCTGAAATCAGATCCTCCGGTATGTTTACTCCATGAAAATGCATTGCCCCTACTTTCCAGTCCAAGGGCTCTTGCCGTCAGGGGTGTTCATCCAGGTGCCAGGGTCGTAGGTCTGCTTCCAGTCGTCGTATTCCTCGCGAGTGATCTCCTTGGCATCGAGCTTCTTCTTCATCTTGTTCCAGTCCCTGAGGAAGCCGTCGAAGGTCATGCCAACGGTCATGAGGCCGCCGGTGATGGCAGGGCGGCCGTTGATCTCGGTAATGGTGTAGCCGTACAGCTCATCGTTCTCCAGCATGGTATAGAAGAACTCCATCGAGGGGCCGAACTCCGGAGCGGACAAGTACTCAGGCCTGACCCTCAGCGCCATCGCGATGCGCTCCAGGACCTCCTTCTTGGGCTTGCGGTCGCCCAGCTCGTAGCTGCGCAGAGCGCTCTCGCTGATGCCGCTGAGCGAGGCAAGCTGCTTCTGAGTGAGCTGTCTTTTCTCCCTGAGTTTCTTGATCTTGCGGGAATAAAGCGGCGCCAAGCCGCCATCGTGCTTTCCATCAAACATTTTTCGTCCTGACATAACGGGTTTCACCTAGCGCATTAAAAACGCTGTCCAAATGGTAACACCTCACGAATCTGTGATGTTTGGAAGCGACTCAAGAACAGGAGACATGATGAGTACACAGATGATCGGTGCAGAGGAAGTCGCTAAGGCCCTGAACACCTCGAAGGGATACGCCTACAAGGTAATCCGCAAGCTCAATGACGAGATGGAGGAGAAGGGCATGCTGGTGGTCAAGGGCAAGGTCAGCGCAGACTATTTCGCTGAACGCTACTTCGGCAAGGACGGTGGCCGCGATGTCCGTTAGCAAGGACCCTCAGCGCGGAACCTACTACGTCCAGTGCTGGTACAAGGACTGGACCGGCAAGCGCTGCAAGAAGACGAAGCGCGGCTTCAAGACCAAGAAGGCGGCAACCGCATGGGAAGTGGACTTCTTGCGCCAGATGGAGGGAACGCCGGACATGACCCTCAGCGCCTTCTACGAGCTCTATTGCAGGGACATGGAGAAGAAGCTGCGCAACACCACCAAGGTCAACAAGGCGAACATGATTGAGACCAAAATCCTCCCCTACCTGGGAGAGAAGAAGCTCGCGGAGATCACGCCGCTGGACATCCTGAACTGCCAGAACGCCATCCAGGACGAGCGCACATCCAACGGCCTCCACTACCGCGACTCGTACCTGCGCAGCATCAGCAACCAGCTCTCCGCCATGCTCAACCACGCGGTGCGCTACTACAACCTGCCATCCAATCCCATGAGCAAGGTGGAGAGGATGGGCAGCAAGAGGACAGAGGAGATGAAGTTCTGGACCAAGGACGAGTACAAGGCGTTCTCCCGCGAGATCATGGACAAGGCGCCTCGTTCCTGCTGTTCGAGCTGCTGTACTGGCTGGGTGTCCGCAGCGGAGAGGCGCTTGCGCTCATGCCCCAGGACTTCGACTTCAAGCGCAACCGCGTGTCCATCACCAAGACCTACGTGCGACTGAACGGCAAGGACGTGTTCAACCCTCCCAAGAGCAGGAAGTCTGAACGCACCATCGTCATGCCGCAGTTCCTGGCCGACGAGGTGCAGGACTACCTCATTGCCCATCCGTTCATCAAGCCTGACGACAGGCTCACTAACGCCACCAAGAACTACCTCACCCATGAGATGGAGCGCGGCTGCAAGGCTGCCGGCGTGAAGCGAATCCGCATCCACGACCTGCGCCACAGCCATGTCTCCCTGCTCATCGAGATAGGCTTCTCGGCGCTCGCAATCGCGGACCGGCTCGGCCACGAGAGCACCGAGGTGACCATGATGTACGCGCACCTCTTCCCGAACAAGCAAGAGGAGATGGCCGAGATGCTGGCGATCGAGCGCGGCCCCATGGCAGCAACGCTTTTCGAGGAGGCGCGAGCCATGAAGGAGGTGCGCGATGAGCGAGAAGAACGCCGATAGCCAGGGCAGGCTCCGCAGCAAGACCATCGCCTTCCGTATGTCGCCGGAGGAGGCGGAGCTGCTCCAGCAAATGGCGGATGCCAGCGGGATGACCAAGCAGGATTACCTCATCGACCGCGCGCTCTGCCGCGAGGTGACGGTCATCCCCAACAAGCGCATGCAGCGCTACATGGAGGAGGGCATGATGTTCGTTTACAAGGAGCTCAGGAGGCTCGAGAACGGCTCTGAGATGCCCGGGGAGATCGTCGAGCTCGCCTGCATGCTGGGCGACATATTCGCCGGCCTGGGCCGTGACATCGATGCCGAGCCGCAGCCCAGCGAGGCCGACATGATCATGGGGATGGTGAGGTAGATGCAGGACGCCTACTTCGCAAACCTCATCAACCGCCAGCGCGAGCTCAAGGCCCACGGCTTCGACGCGGAACCGACCGATGAGGAGCTCGTTGACTACGCCTTCGGCCTGGACGACAAGCTTGCGGTCCTCTGCGAGTCATTCGGGGTGAAGCTCGTCCAGGACGTGCGCGGCAGGTGGACGGTCATCGCCAGTGACCAGAAGGGACGGCAATGGTAGAGCCACTGTCCACCCGCACTGCCCAGGATTTGATGATGGAGCCGGCCGTCGAGGAGACTATGCTCATCGACGGCATCATGGGTGGCGGCCTGGGATTCCTGGTCGCCACCCCGAAGGCCGGCAAGAGCTGGCTTGCCATGGACATCAGCGTCTGCGTGGCCTCTGGGAGGCCCTTGCGGGGCCACGAGACCCAGAAGGGCTGCGTCTTACACATTCCCCTGGAAGACACCTACGAGAGGCTCAAGAAGCGCCTGTGGCTCATCACGGACGAGGTGGAGGGCAACCTCCACTTCGCCACCAAGGCAGAGGGGCTCGGAACCGGCCTGCTAGACCAAATCGCCATGTTCCACGAGGAGCACCCGGACCTCGCCCTGGTCGTCATCGACACGCTGCAGATGATCAGGGAGGCCGGTAGGGACTACAGCTATTCGACCGACTACAGAGAGCTCTCCAGGTTAAAGAGGTTCGCCGACGACCATGGGATTACCGTGCTGCTCATCCACCATACGCGAAAGATGGGCGACAGCGACGTGATGAACACCGTCTCCGGCACCAACGGAATCACCGGCGTCGCGGACTTCACGTGGGTTCTCGCGAAGCCCAGCAGGAACTCCCAAGAGGGAACCCTCAGCATCACTGGGCGCGACATAGGGCAGCGCGAGATCGATCTCGAGTTCAAGAACCACCGTTGGTGCCTCGTGAGCGACAGGTGTGCGAAAGACTTGGCCGCCGCAAGCATCCCGACATGCGTCCACAAGGTGGTGGGCTTTATCCAGGCGAATGGCAGCTGGGGGGCAGGACCAGGGAGCTGATGAGGGAGGCGGGAATCGATGACGTCTCGCCAGCGGTGTACGGCAAATACCTCGCCCAGCACTCCAAGTTCCTCGAGAGGAACGGCGTGCGTTATTCCAAGAGGCACACATCTTCCGGCACCCTCGTGACCCTCGAGATCATCAAGGACGATGACGGCAATGACAGCAATGACGGCAATTCATAGGGTGGTATATTCCTGTCACAGCCGTCACTGCTGTCACTTTCGGGGTCGCCAAGCTGGCGGCCCCATTGCTTTTACTGGCTCAATTTGAGCCCGCGATTTCCCTTGGTGGCAATCGACGAAAGCGCGTGTAGGGGTGCTTGCTGGAGGGCGAATCGCCTAAGAAGGGGAATCCAGCAAGTAGCCTATTGCGTATACGGAGGCGCTTGCTGTGCCGAATTCGGCTGATTTAGCAAGCTGCCTATGGCGTATTACGGGCTTAAACTTAGCACGTAATCGGCTTCAGCAAGTAGCTCATTGCTGTCGGACAAAAGTCCTCCAACAACGCTCCTTGCAATCAGCACGTACACCATGCGCAATAGGCCGTTGCTTGCTCGAAACGCTCCGCAGCAAGTAACTCATGGCGTATTACAACGCTACTTGCAGCATCCAAAGCTGGATTTAGCAAGTAGCCCATAAAGTATTACGCCATGGTCTCGCTGCTCGCGTTTGCGTGCGACGATGCGGGGGATCCCCCGCGCCCCTAAATTGCACAGTTGGACCTTGACTCAAGTTGCGTCACATCGAGATGATAGAATTCTTTTCGAAATCATTTAAAGGAGATTAATGTGACCCCGAACCCTTCAACTGTTGGACGAGGTATTCGTCTGGACGAGCAGGCTGCCGTTTCTACAGAATTCCATAACGAAAATGTCTCACTCTATTGCGGTGACTCTCTTGATTTCTATGACTTCTGGGAAAACCCGACCGTTATTGTGTCGGACGGCGCATATGGCATTTTGGGCTTTCAGGGTGATGTAGCTGACCATAAGGGCATAGCTGATTGGTATGAGCCTCATGTGGCCGAATGGTCCAAGCATGCCCTCCCTTCAACGACTTTATGGTTTTGGAATTCTGAGATTGGGTGGGCTAATGTTCATCCAATTTTGGAGAAATATGGATGGAGATATGTTAACGCCAACATCTGGAATAAAGGCAAAGCGCATATTGCTGGCAATGTGAACACTGCTAAAATTCGCAGGTTTCCTGTTGTGACAGAAGTCTGCGCCCAATACGTCTTTAACCCGACCATCGATGGCCTTGATATTCAGCACTGGCTGATTAGGGAGTGGAAGAGGACAGGACTGCCGATGAAGAAAGCCAACGAAGCATGCGGCGTTAAAGACGTTGCAGTTAGAAAATACCTTGCGAAAGATCATCTTTGGTATTTCCCTCCTGCGGAGATGTTTGGGCTGATGGCTGAATACGCTAATGTTCATGGAGATCCCGCAGGAAAACCCTACTATTCTCGAGACGGCAAAAGGCCAATGACCGCGGAAGAATGGCAACTGATGCGTTCGAAGTTTTATTGCCCCGTAGGTTTCACAAACGTATGGGACCGCCCGCCTCTCAAGGGCGCTGAACGTGTAAAAGTGCCTGGAGGAGGCAAGGCTGCTCATTTGAACCAGAAACCCCTGGATCTTATGGAGATGATCATTCTTTCTTCAAGCGACGAGGGTGATGTCGTGTGGGAACCTTTTGGCGGTTTGTTCTCCGCGTCGTTGGCCTCTCAAAGGCTTGGAAGAAAGGCGTATTCTGCCGAAATCATACCTTCATATTACAATTTGGGTTTGTCGAGGTTTACCGCGACCGAGCAGGACTCTTAGTCGATATCGAACTCGTCTCTTAAGATTTGGATAAGTTCCTCATCCGAAGCTTTGGAGATTAGTTTTGACCAAGCGGCGATAGTTCGACCATGGATCACCGTGTTGAGTACCTTTTCTTTGAACTGTTCAATATCCGGATTATCGATTCTGTCGATTTTGGCGAAATTTGTATCCAATCTGTATTTGTAAGTGCTCAGCAAGCTCTGCATCTCTTCTTGGAAGTCCATCGAAATCGAATAGTACTGAACCTTACTGCCCATAGCGACAACTTCCTCGCGAGCAATAACCAGCTCTTCCTCGCTTCCTTGAAATTTATGACCATTGACACAAGACTGCTGCAGATTGCGAGTCCTTTCTTCAGTGTTCTCAGGCTCTATGACTAGGTAGTCAGGCGGATTGTGGTAATGGTCGTCTCTGCTTTTGGCGACTTGGCTTGCTGGGATAGAGATAACGTCAATTAGCGTTGGGGCGCCATAGAATAGATGTTCGGGCAGCCATGCGAGTAGTACCAAGTCTGTGTTGTCATCCGTGAAATATTTCTGGCTTTCTTTGAATCTTGCTGTGATCTCTGTCGCAAGCGGGAACCACGCTTTAATCTCAAAACCAGGCGTAGGGGCAATACCGGCGTCAAAAACTGCATCCGGAAAATCAGGATCCTGACGTTTCCATAAGCCCAGCCCTTTGAATTCGGGCAGGTCGTTTAAATAGCTGCATACTTTATGTTCGATAAGATTTCCAACCAGCGGCGACAGTTTAGAAACAATCTTTGTGAGGGAGAGGGCCAAATCGATAGAGTCTGGCTTTTCAATAGTAATCAGGTCGAATTGGTGACCAGGTAAGTCTGCAAGACCTTTTCTGCCGACGTTTAAAACATCTTGCGTGTTCATGTCGTCTTACCTTTCCGAAGGCAAATGATTATGAGTAAAGAATGAGTACACAGAAAGAATTTGGGTATCTAGATAGCAACTTTCTGAATATCGTTCAAATTTGAATTTTACTCTTTGCGGATGAGCAGCACAAAATCGTGACGTTGTGAGTATTCACTCGTTGCAAATTCAGCAGAACAGCGTAGTTTTCGCAGTTCAAGTGCATGAAAATGGCCCCCTGGAGTCTAACCAGAAGGCCATTTACTTTTCTAGTACCGAGTGGCTATCAGGTGATTTCAACGCATATTGAGCGACTAAAACACCCTCGAAATCATCCTATATAAACCTCACGATAATGTGCGGATTTACTCCCACTCGATGGCAGCGGTTCTGCCACCCTGTCATTCCAGTTGCACTCAGTTTACGGTGCCGCCTCGAGCCGAGTGCCGCCAGGTGACGCCACGTCGCGTTTCGTCGGCTTTGGGGACAAAAGTTGGGACAACTTCAAAAACTTTTTTGAAACTCAGGGGCTTTGAGTTTTTGTTTTTGTCTCAAAGGACACGGCGGACCGCCTTTGGAGGCTCGATATCGCCGAAAACGCCCGTTTTGAAACTCAACCGCCCTTTTGCCTGCAAGCCGCCAGCCGCAATCGCAAGTGAATTAACGCGGGTGGCTTGCGCGCCATTTGCAAAACCCCAG
>ERZ1034969.881-NODE-881-length-14653-cov-75.520208_pt1 | contig 14653 bp, 15 predicted proteins | sample MGYA00520624_ERZ1034969 | MGnify/ENA primary metagenome ERZ1034969 (study PRJEB33766, sample SAMN09781776) | gut metagenome | biome: gut microbiome | host: Homo sapiens | place: Madagascar | study: EMG produced TPA metagenomics assembly of the PRJNA485056 data...
TGCAATTTCAAAAAGATGATTGAGGCAGAATGTCAATTCTGGTCTAACAGAGCCTAAGCTAATTTAGGGGCAATTAAATCGGATTTAGGAGACTGGGATGGCGCAGCGTAAGTATGATAGCTTTGCTATTGGGGTTCTGAGTGACGGTAACGTAGTTGCTCATGTCGATTTGTCGATCAACGTGTGGGCTGATATCGGACATTCCTCTGAAATAGATCTTGGTATTCAAATCCCATGCGAGCATGATATTTCGGGACTATTTATCTTTGTTCCGTTCAGAATCAATAAGAGCCATGTTGTTGATCTTTCTCCCGCATTTCGTAATAACGAGTTCAACCAAGTTTTGTTCAATCGAGACTGCGAGACTACATGTTGTGGTAGTCGAACAATTGTTGTTGATGACTGCGACAATTCATTATTGGTTCTTCCTTTTGCTCTTAACGAAGGCTTGACCTTTGATTATCTTGAGGGAGGGTCCTTACTTTCCCTTCACTACGATGCCTCTGTTCTTCCGAGTGGAACTTCATCTTTGTATTTCAGAATGCGAATGCCCTTTGTTTCACTTGGCGACTTGCTATCTGGTCCCGCTGATATGCGAGAAGTCATTACTGGACCTATCGTCCCGTTTCGTGCTATGAATTCAATTGCTATCAATCAGGTCAGGGGTCTTCCGAGATCAGTTGTTCGTAGGCTTGTCGATTCGAAAACCGTAATCGGTGAAACGCATATCGCGGTAATTGCTCCGCGACAATGGGAAGTGAATTCTGTTTTGGCACCCTATAGGGTTAGGTCCTTGGAAAGTGCTGCTTGGGAACTGTATCAACCGCGGTTAAAAGGCGGCGATAATTTCCTGCATCCAAACGGTCGAGACATGTTTGTATATCAATGGTTGATATCTGACTGCAACACTTCGCTACAGCTAGAGTTTTCGCGTAAACGTATCACTGTTCTTACGTTGCTATTTTATCTTGTTATCCTTTTTCTAATTAATTTACTAAGCGAAGTATTGATTCGCTTGGTTTTTATGAACGTCGAAAAAGTCGTTCTTTAGGATGATTGGATTGATATGACGAAGAGCACGGTGGCTACGCTTAAAATTCGACCATCTATTTTCGATTTGATTCGCGACGGTATTAAAGAATATGAAATAAGGGACTCTTCGTTAGAAGGAGTCGATATTATATGTTATCTGGATAGCGAGACGGGTGCATTCCTCGGTTCTTTTGCTGTTGATGCCGTTGAGCGTGTTGGTCGAAGCGCTGATCAACAGACTATTGAACGTTCCGGTGTTAACGTCGACACCTTCTATGAATTGTTCCCCCCTGCTTCGGTTGGCGGTCCTGATGCTTTGTGGGTCGCCAAACTTCAAAATCCAGTTGATATCAATGATGTGCTAGGGATTGGTTGAGACTATGGTTCAAGATGACTATATCCAACGGTTATCTTTTTCGGCGGTCAACCTGGGCGACGCTTTTTTCGATAGCCTTAAATGTTCCTATATTGGTTTTGATGAATGGTTTAGCAGAAAAGCAATAGGCGGAGAGTCCGCTTATTTCGCATTCGATTCGCGCAACAATTTGATTGCGATGCTTTATCTGAAAGTAGAAAACGGTCTTGAGAAGGACGTTACTCCCCGGATGGACTTTCCTCGTCTGAAGATTGGTACATTTAAAGTCGATTTCGATCACCATACGGGAATTGGAAAGCGCCTGCTTGCAATAGCTTTACGCGAATTTGCCAAATCTGGACAGGATTTCGTTTACGTCACAATGCATCAAAACGAAAAAACTTCTTCGCTGGCAAAGCTGCTATATAAATACGGCTTTAGCACTTGGGGAGCCAAAGGCCAGGAGACGGTCTTGTACAAGACCCGTCCGTGTTCCGCCGATGGCGCTTTCAGTCGTTATCCCTTCGTAAGTCGTTCTGTGGGCAACTGCTGGATATTGTCTATACGCCCTGAATATCATAAGAAGTTATTCGGTGATGTTCATTTAACAAGTGAGTCAGGCCAGCCTATTATTGATGAAAGATGCTTGAACTCGATTGGAAAAATATACCTATCCCGCTCTCCAAATGCATCGAAATTAGCGGCGGGTGACAAGGTTGTTATTTACCGAACTACTGACTATAAGGGACCTGCTCATTATCGTTCGGTCGTTACGTCGGTGTGCACAGTAGTTAAGGTGGTCAATCTTAACTCTTTCAGGGATGAGGTAGATTTTCTTAGTAAGGTTCGCGGCAAAACGGTTTTCACGTTAGAAGAACTGAGACGTTTTTGGCAAACAAAAAGGTATCCTTGGCTGATCTGCCTTCTGTTCAACTTCCCGCTGGAGCGCTATCCTAACCGCAAGCAATTGTTGGATTGCGGGTTTATTGACGACGGGCGTCTTGTTTGTGAGCGTATATCGCAAGATGCCATGAATGGAATAATGGCGCTGGGGAATGCCGATGAAAGCTTTATTATCGATTAAATCCGAGTTCGTTAAACGGATTTTATCAGGTGAAAAAAAATATGAATACCGACGGCGCGTGTTTGCCCGTGATGATGTTGAAGCAATCGTAATCTATGAGACGCTTCCAGTTGGTCGCGTTGTTGCTGAAGTTGAAATTGAAAAGGTCCTCAGGGATACTCCGTCCAATCTGTGGGAGGAAACTCATAAAGATTCAGGGATTACTGAGCAGTTTTTCTTTTCTTATTTTTCTGGACTTGAGCAAGCTTGTGCTATTGAGCTTGGTAATGTCAGACTCTTCGACAAGCCACTTCTATTGTCTGAATACAATCCCGATTTGACCCATGCTCCTCAGTCGTTTGTCTACGTTGAGTAGACGCGCATGCGACCTTTGCTGATGGGACTTACGTTTTTGTTCGATTGAGCATTGTCATATGCTGCAACGCGACACTGCTGGTATTGCAAGAGAGTACTGGGGTCGCAGGACGATCGATGTAATCAAATTAGGGGTATCGATGCAGGGCGGTACCTTTTTTCAGATAGAAAAATGACGCGGGCCTGTGTCCGTTTGCCTTCTGCCGAAGTGGCAATCATGGGAAGCCCTGCTTTGCAATTCCTGTTGTGATTCAAAGTCTATAGCCCGGTCGCAAACCTCCAGCGCGGCAGGTCGATGTGTGACGATGATGACAGTGCGGCCGAGATTGCGCATGCGGTATAGCATTTCTCGCTCGGTCTTAGGATCAAGGGCCGAGGTGCATTCGTCGAGTAGGAGCACGGGAGAGTCGGAATAGATTGCGCGCGCTACGGCGAGGCGCTGCATCTGGCCTTCGGATAGTCCGGAACCCTTTTCACCGAGCATGGTATCTACTCCGTTTGGCAGCTCGTTTACGAACTTGTCGGCACAGGCTACGTATAGAGCTTCTTTTAGTCTATCGTCTGCGGATTGTGGCTTGCTGCCGTTGGTGTTTACTGCCTGTGCGCGGCGACCCGAAGCGTTATGGGGCAGTCCTTCCGCGTCTGTCTGATCTGCGAGCGTCACGGCCTCACGGATGCTGCCACTCATGAGCATGTTGCCCTGTGGGACATATGCAAACGTGCCTGGGGCGAGTTCGCTTGCCTTTATGGTCTGCGTCTCGGCTCCGGAATACTCGATTTCCACGATACCCCGCTGCGGATCTTCCATGCCGAGCGCGAGCATGAGCATCGTGGATTTACCGATGCCCGAGGCGCCGGTGATGGCCACGAACTCGCCTTTATGAAATTCGGCAGAGAAGCCAGTGAGCACGGGTAAGCCATTGGGATACGAGAACTCTACATCCCTAAAGCTCAGCCTGGAAAACGTGTTTCCAGGTAACGGACTCTGCCATTGTGGCTGCTTTGTATCCAGCGCTCGCAGGCGTGCGCAGCTGGCTGACATCGTTGCGACCTGGGGGAAGAGCCCCGATAGGCTTGCGAAGGGTGAACGAATTTGCCCGACGAGCTGCACGAGTGCCATAAGGGTGCCGTAGCTCACGCGCCCGGTTAGAATTCCCCAGCAGCCATAGCCGAACCCCGCAAGATAGCTTGCCTGCATAGCGAGATTGAACACGCTGCTCGATGCGGTTTTGCCACCGGCGCGGCGCTCGCGAGCTTTGAGCTGCGTGGCCATTAGGCCGCCAAGGCCATCCATGGCCTTCTCGCTTGCCCCGAAAGAGCGAATGACTACCAGGCTCTCTAGCATTTCCTGCAGGCGGGCGCGCATGGAGCCCTCGGCCTCTTGGGCCGTTGTGTGCAGGCGCTTGAGCCAGCGGCGCATAAAGAGTGAGAGGGCGACGCAAATGGCTCCCGCAATTACGAAGAGCCCCGCAAGCGCCGGCGCGACGCTAAACATGAGCGCGATCGCGGCGACGGCGCGTACCGTCATGGAGGAAGCCTCGGGAAGGATTGACACGAGGGACTCGGCGACGTATGTGGCGTCCGAAGTAAGAACGGTGGCAATCTCGCCCGTGGCCTGGCCTTTGGGAAGGCGGCCGGCGTTGAGGATGTTGTTGCATGCGTGGGTGCGCAGGGCGTTTTCGATTCGCGCCTGGGCCGATTCGGCAATCCATTTGGATGCTGCCATGAGGGCGACCTGGACCAGAAGCGCGGCGGCGAAGAGTGCGAGTGCTGGCCAGAAGGCTGCCGCGTCGCGGGCGACGGCAGCGTCGACGGTCTTTTGCATAAGAAGCGCGTAGCCCACGGCGATGAGGGCCGAGGAGCATTTTGTGAGGCAGAGAAGCCAAACGCGCCTCATCTCTCGTCCTGCGACGTTTTTGATCCAGCGGAAGTCTTTCACCTGAGTCCAATCTTTTTGGCGACTCGTTTTGCTGCAGCGTGGATGCGCTTAAGGACTTTGCGTGCTGGCAATAGCGTATGCCAAATGCGGGCGTATTGGAGCCAGGCATGGCTTCGGGGATCGCAGCGACGCTCGCCGCGCCAGAACTCGTCCAGCCGTCCCAGGATATCGGATTCCGGAACTTCTTCGTATGCCAGGCAGTTGTCTCCAATGATGCGGTAACTGCCGTCGTTGTTTTTAATGACTCGATGCAGGATGTAGGCGCTGCCGCGCTTGTAAAGTGCGACGTCGTATGGGCGCAGGCGCCCCTCGGTGGGGCGAACCACGATCGTGTCACGTCGGTCGCGAAGCATGGGCCACATGCTGGTGCCTGCTGTCGTGTTAATCCATACGCCGTCTCGCTCAAGGATGTCTTGGATGCTGCATTTAGAGTCTGCCACCTATTCCGCCTTAATGTCGTTGTCCGGCGCGGACGTGGGGCTGTTGGTGCTGCCGGTGCTATTTGTTTGGCTGCTGTCTTCCGAGTTTGTGGATGAGCTGGTGCCATCGGCCGGTATGTCGTTGTCGGGGGCGCTTTGGTTTTGGGAGTTGGTGGGGGCGGCGCCTGTGGCGTTTGTGGCGGATCCATCGGGTTTTGTTTCAGCTGCAGGGTCCTCGCCCGAGGATGCTTCGGAACCTGATATGGCCTCGTCAGACTGCTCGTCGGTCGTATTCTTCTTTGTTGACGTGGCGACGCCTTCCTCTTTCTGCTTGTGTCCCCGGGAATTAAGAAGGACGGGGGAGAGGGCGGCCAACGCCGCCAGCACGATGGCGATGGCGACCACCGTAATGGTTTTTTTCGAGGGACTCTTCGTCATTTGCCTGTTACTTTCTATTGGACTTCGCCACGGTTAAAAGCTCCGTACGCAGGCGCGAGAAGCGCGTGAACGGCTTTACGATCAGACGGTATGCATAGACTCCTGGTAAAAGCCATGGCGCTCGCTTGAGCACGGGATAGCCCTGCGTTAGGTGCGACAAGGGAGGGAAGGTGCGGCGCAGCAGATAGCGGGCGCGCGACCCCTTCTGGCCGTTCTCGGCGGCTTCCTTGGCGAGCTTATTGTTGACGTTGTTGCTCAGGGTGCCATAGGTGCCGCTTCCGAGCATGTAGACGAGCATCTGCTCGTCTTGTTGGTCGATTGCCTCCGCATTGCCCGCGAGCGCCTGTCCGCATGCGTCGTTGCTGATTACCGATTCGGAGATGCGGCTGAGGTCGTTTTCGAAGTCGCGCATCCCCAGCTTATCGAGCTCGGTATTCAGGTAAGCGCGATCCATCTTTGGACCCCATGCGCTTGCGAGCGCCCATTCGTCTGCCAGGCCGCGTACCCCGTGACCGGAAGAGGAAAAGTGCTTGAACATGTGAGCGACGTGGAATAGGTAGGCGTCCTCCAGGGGGAGCTCGCGCTGGGTTTCTGTGCCGTCAGGCGTCCTGCGGGCGTGCGCCCACGGATCCCTGTAGTATTGCCACCAGTCGACCTCGGGGCCTGCGAGTCGGCGATGCGGCTCGATGTTCAGGAAGGGCGGCTTTTGGTACGAGTCGTGGTTGCCTGTTCCGTATGCTTCCGTTTTGTAGCCTAGGTGCTCCATGATGCGGCGAAGTTCGCGGGCGTCTTCGTCGGTTGCCGCCTTTACGGTGCCATCTGGCTGAGGTTTGCCGAAGAGGAAGTCGTTGTCGCACATCCAGCGCATCTCGGGGCGCGGATAGGCCTGTGAGGTGAGGATGCCTTTGAGCGATGCATGCGCAAGCCCAGCGGCGTCCATCTCTTCGTAGATGCGCTCTCGCTCCATATCGAATATAGCGTGACGCATGAGGTTGGAGTCGACTTTCGCCTGCCAGCGCGAGCGCTCCTCGTCGGTTGCGCCGGGGAGCTTTGCGACCGCGAACGCGCACGTCGTGGTTACCGAGTTGCGCTCTGCGAGCTGGAATACGGCGCCCCAGTTTGCGTTATGCGGCAGTGGTGAAGGTGTGACCTCTCGCAGCGCGCAGGAGATGAGGTGCAAGAGGTAGAGCGAGTTGGGCTTGAGCTTGTGATCCACGGGTGTCTAGTCTTCCACGATTCCGATTTCGCGCATGCGCGCGATGAAGGCCTTGACGTCCGCGAGAGCCTGCTCGGGGTCGATGCCGTATTCACTGGCCAGGTTGCTTGCGATGGCCGTCTCGTTGTCGCCGGCCTCGATGCCGCGCCAGATCTTGGAGCCGGTCGAGTTGAGTTTGATCATGCCGTGGAAGGACTTGCTCGCCTCTCCGGTGGCGACGGCGACAGCCTGGCCGGCGACATCGCGCATCACGAATCCGTCTTTAATTCTCATGTTGGTCCCCCTTGGCGCACGACTCAAAATCGCGCCCCGTCATAGCCTCAAAGCTGGCTTTAACTGCAGTTTTATTCATAGTACAGGACAGTCGGTAGAGCGGGACTGTCTGTAATAAAACATCGACAAAATCTAGGGTCCTAATCGCCGAGACGGGGTCGCTGGGCATATAGATTTGCCTCACGGCGGAGTCGAAGGCTTCGGTGGGCGAGATGCGCTGACACTCGTCGGTACTGCCTCGCGTTAGGAAGCACAGACCTGCGAGGGGCGCGGAGGTGTTTGTTTGCCAGCCTTCCTTGCCGGCCCAAGGGCTTCCGCAGGCTGTTATTTGCGGTTCGCCGGTAGGGGTTTTGTCCAGGCGGAGGATGGGTTTATCGCCGTTGATCACCGTGGCTTTGGGGCCAAAGGTGTCCATCCATAGTTTGATGTGGGTTGACTTGCCCGTGCCACTCGGCGCCATAAACGCATATGCGAGGCCGTCGTACTTGATGACCGCGGCATGCGCGATGAAGGAGTCGTGTTTGGGGAGTTCTTCGACGACGAACTGGTATAGGTCCTCGTAGAGATTTTGGCTGGCTGGGGTGAAGGGTATTGGCGTTGTGTTGGGGGCATTGGTTTCCTTGACGCGATACGGCTCTAGGCGTGGATCGAGAGGTGCGTTGCCGAGGTCGGAAAGGGAGATAACGATATTCGAGATATGAAGCATGTTGGAGTGAGTTTCTAAAAACGCCCCCACGGTACCTGCTGGTGCTGTGGGGGCGTGAATCATGCGGTATGGTTAGTTCGAACTAGTGGCCGATGATGTCATTATCCTCGCCCGAATCAGTCCGTACAATGTCAGACGGATTGATTTCAATCAACTCAATTTTGGGTGCTTCGTATGCCATGGGAGTCCTTTCGTAAAACAACTTATCCAATAATAGCACTTGCGTACGTCTTGTCCGCCGACGACCCCATGCCGCCCGCGACGATCGCCGAGGCCACGTCGTTAACCGTCGCGGAGCGCCGCTCGGGCTCGGAGGCCTCGACGCTCGTTCCGTCCGCGGTGACGTAGGAGATCTTCCCGAGGAGCGAGTACGCCGAGGAGAACGTCGAGTGGCCGGGGTCGGACCTCGCGATCTCGGTGAACACGACGTTCGCCCTCGCGGATCCACCCCCCGCGAGCCAATAGTTCTTTGCGCGCGCGTAGCCCGAGCTGCCAGACTCGGCGTTGGCCCAGGTCCAGCCCATCTTCTCGAGCTTGGCGCCGGTGGGCAGGGTGAACTCGTAGCCGAACCTGAGGTTGGCGACGTCAGCGCCCTCCCCGTCGTTGCGCAGGGAGCAGCCCTGGAAACGAATGAGGCCGGAGACGGGGACGAAGCGGGCATACGCCGTGCCGCTCGTGCCCCCGTAGACCTGCGTGCAGCCCTCGTCGGAGTACCAGCCCGCGAACGCGTGGCCGTTCTTGGTCGGTGCGGTCCATGCGGAGGGGTCGGATGTCCCCTTGTAGTTTGAGACCTCCATTTGCTCGGTCGTTGCATCGGTCAAGCCGGATTCCTGCTGGGAAGAAGGATTTTGGTTGCCAATGATTTGCTTTGCGTACGTCTTGTCCGCCGACGACCCCATGCCGCCCGCGACGATCGCCGAGGCCACGTCGTTAACCGTCGCGGAGCGCCGCTCGGGCTCGGAGGCCTCGACGCTCGTTCCGTCCGCGGTGACGTAGGAGATCTTCCCGAGGAGCGAGTACGCCGAGGAGAACGTCGAGTGGCCGGGGTCGGACCTCGCGATCTCGGTGAACACGACGTTCGCCCTCGCGGATCCACCCCCCGCGAGCCAATAGTTCTTTGCGCGCGCGTAGCCCGAGCTGCCAGACTCGGCGTTGGCCCAGGTCCAGCCCATCTTCTCGAGCTTGGCGCCGGTGGGCAGGGTGAACTCGTAGCCGAACCTGAGGTTGGCGACGTCAGCGCCCTCCCCGTCGTTGCGCAGGGAGCAGCCCTGGAAACGAATGAGGCCGGAGACGGGGACGAAGCGGGCATACGCCGTGCCGCTCGTGCCCCCGTAGACCTGCGTGCAGCCCTCGTCGGAGTACCAGCCCGCGAACGCGTGGCCGTTCTTGGTCGGTGCGGTCCATGCGGAGGGGTCGGGGGCGCCCTTGTAGTCGGAGGTGTCCAGCTTCTCCGTAACGACCGCTTGCTGATTCGTGTACTCAGCAGTGAAATCATACTTTGTCGTCCACGTGCTGCTGGAAGTCATCGTAACGTTTGAAACAGCGTTAAGATTCACCTTCTTATTGTTCGCCGTCCAGTTCCGCTGATTCATCGCATACGCAACAATCCCATTCTGAATACCAGAAATGCTGGGTGGATCGCTCTGATTGTCGGCGTTAATGGAAAAAGACGTTTCCTTGCCGTTGAGGTGTTCTTGAATTCGACTTGCGTACTTGCTGGCCCATTCATCCACTTTTCCGCTGCGAACAAAATAGTTATTGGAAAGATCGGTTGAACGATAGGCGTAGTCATTCTTGTGGTAATTGGTTTTATGGTCGGAGTGAGCTATAGCCATGAGTTCGTCGGTCAGCCCAAAATAAAGATGTTTTTGCTCCATGTCTCCGTACGTTCTATTGCTGTCGTCCCAGGTTAGGTCCATCTGACACCACTTGTCGTCGATTTTAACGGCGTTCCAGGTGTGTCCGTTGCCTACGATTCGTCCGTTGGCGATTCCCGCTGCGTTAAGGAGTTTGGAGTAGATGCGCTGATAGCTTTCGCAGGTGCCAATATGACGGGTGAGGCCGCTTTCTGCGGAGCAATAGTTGTACGAATGGTCGTACTCCAGCTGGTCGAGCGTCCAGTCATGGAGCCACAGTGCCATTTCGTATTCCGAGCCGCTGGTTTCTTTCTTGCATTGGGCTACGGCATTGTTGACGATTTGCGTGACGCTTGGGCGGGCGGCGTCGTCCACTGTGATTACTACCTGGGTTCTTAGATAACCGATACTGTTCGTTAGGTCCATGAAATAAAAATACGTTTTGTAGGTGCCCGATGCCGTGAAGTCAAAGGTGAAGTCGTATCCAGTTGTTCCCAGGGCGTAGTAGTTGTCCCATGCTTTTCGTGACGCATCACAGACGTCTTCTCGGGTGCCGTTATCCCAATATGTGGGGGCGTCCATGCGTGTCTTGGCCTGGGATGAGCCGTTGGTTTGGGTTACGTGGAAGGTTGTCGCGGTGCCAGCGGGGGCGTCGTTCCACGAGACGGTGAAGGTGACGTCACCATCCATTGCGGTGGCGCTGTGAGCGTAGCCAGTTTCTGCTGCGGCGGAAATCGCATCGGGCGTGCCGGCGGCTTGGGCTCGGAGGGATGGCTGGGGGGTGGGGGTGTCGGCTGCGACGGCTGGATCGTCTTGGCTGGCGTCAATGGAGATTCCGCTGTTATCTGGTTCGGCGTCATTTGAATTGGAGACGTTTTCTGCTTTGTCGGCATCGCTGTTTGTGGTGCCGGTTTGCGTTTGCTCCGTAATTGTTTCCTGCGGCTGAACTTCCTCCGCTATGACTTTTACGGGTAGCGCTGCGCTAACCATAGATACGCAAAGGACTGCGCAGAGTGGGTAGTAAAGGAGTCGTTTCATAGCGGTGCCTCTCGATAGATGGGCGGCAAGGCTCGAAGGCAGCGCCAGGCCAGCACTCCGTGCATATTTATGATGGGTTTCATTTTACGGGAACCCTAGTCAACACCAGCGAACTTTCTGGAGAATGTTGGGGCTGAGGTGTGTCCGCCCTGGCGTTCTATTCCACGCTTATTTGAGTATGCGTGATACATGAGCGGAATCCCCAGAGGAATTCGTGCGGTCACCCTGTCATAAAGGGACTCTCTAGCTATTTCTATGTGAATAGATATGTCCGCACGGGTGGGTAACATAGGTTCACAATTCAAGATACGGTCATCAATTATTTGAATGATCGATCGCTTACCTATGGGGGTGTGGTTAAGTTGCAAAGTCAAAACTGGAATTTACCGAATCAGACGCTAGGCGTTTGGCTTTTGCCCAACATCTTATTGTGAGGGCGCAAGAAGACGCACGGCTTTCTTCTCCGTTAAATGCCGCGGCTGTGCTTTCTGCGCAGGACGCGGTAGAAATCGTCCTAATCGTTATTTCTCAGGCGCTCGACCTTGCTCCGAACAAGTATAAATTCATGGGCTTTTGGGAGGCGTTTGCTAAGCACGGACTTGAGCTTCCATATAAGGAGTCAATGAGGCGTCTTAATGACTGTAGGGTCGCAATTAAGCATAGGGGCTCTTTTCCGTCTACGTTTGATGTTGAGCGTGTTGTTGCGGATGCTGAGGCGTTCGTTGCCGAATCTATTACATGCGCTTACGGAGCCGACCGGGCTGCTGAGGGGCTATTTGGTTTTATTACCTATGAAGGAGTCCGCGAGCATCTGAGGAAAGCAAGGTTTCATCTTGAGGGGCATGAGCGCACCGCATCTGTTGAATGGTCTGCTCTCGCGTTTGATGAACTTTTAAATGACTATTGGGATACTCGGTCTATGGGGCCTGGTTCCTCACCCTTTTCGTTTAACAAGTTTGGGCGATTTGACAATGCGTTTTCCTGGGTACCTGCCGAACGCGGATTTAGGGACTTGAGAAAGCACGTATACAAAACGGTTGAAACAGCCGAGGCTATGGATGAGGCCCTTCGCGTGCTGTCGCTGGGGCTAGACATGGATTCTTACATAGTGTTTAAACGCCTCACGCCCAGAGTGTTTCACTTCGCTGGGGGACGCGTTGAGTGCTATTGGCTCGCCGAAACTCAGGAGTCCGTTGAATTGAGCGATGATGTTGTTGCTTGGTGCTTCGGTTTTGTTTTTGAGGCGGCGCTTGAGTTGAGCTCTCGTTCCAATCCGGCTCCCGCTATGTCTGCCCTGCTCGAAGAAGGCCGTAGGATCGTAGATGAGCGTTGGGAGGCGGAGTTTGAGCGGCGAAAAGACAGGGAGGGCGAATCAAATGTATGATCTCGATAACCGCATCGATTTAATGCGACTGCATTCTGACTATCGAAAGCTGTGCGGTTCGGATAGAAGGGGTCGAACCGCACTCATGGAGCTTTTCAATAGGGAAAAAATAACTGGGTGGCACGCGACTAGGGTTCTCTCAGAAGACGAAATAAGGCACGGGGGACTCAAAGCATATTCTAAAGATGAGATTATTGATCAGTTTCGCCGTTTATACGATATCGTTGGGCTAGATTCAAACGGGACTGATGTCGTTCTTCAGATAGCGAAGCGATATTTAGACGAACATCCTCGTCGGAGCAACCATGTATGTTTTTACCTGCTTGAATCTATGGGTAACCGCTATTCAAAATATTCGGCGACCTTGGGTGGGGAAACGTTTAGATGGTCAGTGGAGGGCGGTTTAGGGGCTGATGCGGGCGAGAAACTGGCGGAAATAGGAATTCCGATCAGGGTGAAATTTGCCTTTTACTTTAATCGTATCCAGCCCTATGCCCAGGATCTAATCCTGTCAAAGTTTGTAAAGGCGCTTGACGGTTTTTCAGATGCGGACCAGCGTTCGTTTGAGGTTGATGGGGCTATTGAAGGCTCGATTGTTCCCCAGGATATCTTAGTGATTGAGCCGCAATCAGAATAGGTTCATGGAAGATTTTTGCTCTCCTAAATTGAATTGACCCTTTGGAGTTCAGGGGATAAAGTGAGTATAGCGGTATTGACGTAGTCAACCTACGGGCCTACGTCCTGCGGAGAGACGGCTGTTCTTCTGGATGGTCGTCTCTCTTCATTTAGGGAGTTGGTATGTCTGATAAGCCCTTTTTGACTATCGATGAGCAAGTTCGACTTCTTGAATCTCGCGGCTTGGGTGTCGATACGGATACTGGCCCCACTCTGATGCGTGAGGGCTACTACTCTATTGTCAACGGCTATAAGGATCCGTTTCTCGATGTTGGCAAGAGTAGAGAGGTCGGCGAAGATCGATTTCTTGAGGGCATTTCTTTTTCGGATTTATATACTCTGTTCACTTTCGATAGAGAGCTAAGGTCTCTTACGTTTCGATATCTGATTTTGGCTGAGGCTAAAATCAAGACTGCGGTCGCCTATACATTTTCGAATGCCCACCGAGCCTCCGAAGCGTATCTTCTTCAGTCTAATTATTGCAATGAAAGTGAATTCGCTAGGGCTGGGAAGAATGGGGCCAATTTCGCGCAAGAGATTGCTGGCCTTACGTCGGTTTTGGGTCGTAGGGTATCTAATAGCAAATCAGATTTCATCGCTCATTACCGAAATTCATATGGTGCGGTGCCCATTTGGGTGCTGGTGAACGACCTGACTTTTGGGAATATCGAACATTTCTTTAATTTGATGAAGCCCAAGGATAAGTCCGCGGTTTGCAAAATGATTGTGGACTCAACGGGTAAGACCGGATCACGCAAGCTTGGGTTTTTCAGCGTGGATGACGCGAGGGTTTCGATTGAGGTTCTCGTTAAATTCCGTAATGTTTGCGCCCATGATGAGAGGCTTTATTGCGCCAAGGTTGGTGGGCGCAAAAACGTCAACTACATTCGAATGGTCTGGATGCTTGAGCGCTATCTGACCGAGAATGAGTTCAAACGGTTCATCAGGGATCTCACCGACCTTCTTATGAGATATGTTGAGACATATGCGATTAAGCACGTGCTTAACCAGATCGGATTTGTTGAGCTGTTGCAAAAGACGGCAGGCGGAAACTTATTTGAGTAGATCACCCATTGCCAGTGTCTAGTGCTGGTCCAGGTCCCCGTACCAGTTGTCGCTGGTGTCGTCCCAGGTTAGGTCCATCTGGCACCATTTGCCGTCGATCTTTACGGCGTTCCAGGTGTGGCCGTTGCCGGTGACGCGGCCGTTGGCGATGCCCACTGCGTTAAGGAGCTTGGAGTAGATGCGCTGGTAGCTCTCTCAGGTGCCCTGGTGGCGCGTGAGGCCGCTTTCGGCCGAGCACCAGTTGAGGCTGTGGTCGTACTCCAGCTGGTCGAGCGTCCAGTCGTGGAGCCACAACGCCATGCCGTATTCCGAGCCGTTTGTCTCTTGCCTGCACAGGTCTACGGCGTTGTTGATGATCTGCGTGACGCTCGGGCGGGCGGCGTCGTTTACGGTCACCTCCGCCGTGTTGCGCAGGTAGTAGATCCCCTTGTCGTTTTGGGGGTCGTTTCTGTCGTTGTCCATAAAGTAGAAGTAGATGCGGTAGGTGCCCGATGCCGTGAAGTCGAAGGTAAAGTCGTGGCCCGCGGTGCCCAGGCTGTGGTAGCTGGCCCATGCCGGGCGCGACGGGTCGCAGACGCTTTCCTGGCTGCTGCCGTCCCAATAGGTGGGCACGTCCATGCGCGCCTTGGCCTGGGACGAGCCGTTGGCCTGGGTTACGTGGAAGGTCGTCGCGGTGCCCGCGGGGGCGTCGTTCCACGAGACGGTAAAGGTGACGCCGTTTTGGGTTGCGGTGGCGGAGTGGGCGTAGCCGGTTGCTGCTGCGGTTGTGATGGCCTCGGGGGTGCCGGTGGCTTGAGTGCGGAGGGAGGGGGTGGGGCT
>ERZ1034969.884-NODE-884-length-14571-cov-19.250069_pt1 | contig 14571 bp, 14 predicted proteins | sample MGYA00520624_ERZ1034969 | MGnify/ENA primary metagenome ERZ1034969 (study PRJEB33766, sample SAMN09781776) | gut metagenome | biome: gut microbiome | host: Homo sapiens | place: Madagascar | study: EMG produced TPA metagenomics assembly of the PRJNA485056 data...
AAATATGTATATTTGCACTCGTAATTGGTAAACATATAAATAAATCTTTTAAAAACATTAGAGAATGATTAATAGGGATTTGATAAGACGTAAGATTGTGCAGTTAACCTACGCATACTATCAAAACAGCAATCACAACATGGATAATGCTGAGAAGGAGTTGATGTTCAGTCTCTCCAAGTCGTACGATCTGTACAACTACATGTTGCAGCTCATCGTTGCTATTACAGGGGAAGCCCGTAAGCGTTACGATGTTGAGGTGGTCCGTGCGCAGCGTGAGGGCCTTCAGGAGCCTTCTGCTCGTTTGGCGTTCAATAAATTTGCTGTACAGTTGGAGGAGAATAAGATGTTGCTCGACTGGATTGATGTGAAGCATTCTAATTGGGATGAGAACATTGAGGTGGTTCGTAGCTTGTACAATACTATTACTTCTAGTGATCTCTATGCCGATTATGTCAGTGGTGCTTTCGATGCAGAACTCCCTGATATGGATGATTACGACCGTGACCGTGAGTGGTGGCGTCGTGCATATAAGAAGTTTATCCAGAACAATGATGAGATGGATGCTTTCCTCGAGGAGAAGAGCTTGTACTGGAATGATGACAAGGATATCGTAGATACCTTCGTGCTGAAGACCATCAAGCGCTTTGACAAGGCTAACAAGAGCAAGCAGGAACTCCTTCCTGAATACAAGGATATGGAGGATAGAGAATTTGCTAGAAAGCTCTTCCGTGCTACCATCCTCAATGCAGATTCTTATCAGCGCTATATGAGTACTGCTTCACGCAACTGGGACTTCTCGCGTCTGGCTTACATGGATGTGGTTATCATGCAGATTGCCATCGCTGAGTTGACTACCTTCCCTGGTATTCCTGCTACAGTAACCATCAATGAGTATGTGGAAATGGCTAAGGTTTACAGTACTCCTCGCAGTGGTGGCTATGTGAACGGTATGCTTGACAATATCGCCCGTTACCTGAATGAGCAGGGTATCATTGCCAAGGATTTGCCAGAGCGCAAGTCTAAGCATAGAGATCATCACGAGAACTAATTCGCGTGATATATAAAAATGAATCAATAATTATAAAGAAATACATAATAAGACTATGACAAATTTAGTATTACAGGCACAGCAGGGTGGAAGCAGCATGACTTTCCTCATTATGATGGTGGCTATCTTCGTTATCATGTGGTTTTTCATGATTCGCCCTCAGCAGAAAAAGCAGAAGGAAATCCGTAAGTTCCAGAATTCTCTTCAGGAGGGTTCTAAGGTGGTTACTGGTGGTGGCGTCTATGGTACCGTAAAGCGCGTGAATGTAGAGGCTAACACTATCGATGTTGAGATAGCTCGTGGCGTGGTAATCACTGTGGCTAAGGGCTACGTGTTTGCTGATGCTACAAGTCAGACTCCTAATGCATAGTATCAAGAACATATTGCATGCTGTCAGAAACTTCCTGTTCAGTGGTATGAATAAGGAGTTTCTGATTTTTTTGTTCTTTCTGGCGCTCAGTGGCGGCTTCTGGTTGATGATGTCGCTCAACGAAACGCTGGAGAGGGAATTTGCTATTCCCGTACAGCTGGTTGGCATGCCACGTAATGCAATCATTACTGGTGAATTGCCTGATACGGTTAAGATTACGGTGAGAGACAAGGGATTTACGCTGGCTACTTATGCCTATGGAAGGAATTTCCGCCCTATCTCTTTCAAATTCTCAACTTATGCTGATGATGATACTGGCGCAGGAGTAATACCACTGGCTGATGTGCAGAAACAGGTGCAGGCGCAGTTGTATGGCTCCAGCAAGTTGCTCTCTGTCAAACCAGGAAAGTTTGATTTCTACTTCACCTATGGCTCTTCCAAGAAGGTGCCGGTGGTCTTCAAGGGTAGGATTACTACCAGCAGGCGTTATTATCTGGCTCATACTGAGTTTTTCCCGACAATGGTTACGGTCTATGCCAACAAGCGACAGCTCGATCAGCTGGAATCGGTAGAAATCGTTCCGTTCAATCAGCGCAACCTGCAGGATACGATTCAGCAGGACGTGAAGATCAAGCAGATTCGGGGTGTGAAAATCGTGCCTAAGCAGGTGAGACTTTCCGTTTACCCGGATATTTTGACAGAGGAATCTGTTGAAGTTCCGGTAAAGGCAATCAATATGCCTGATAATATGGTGCTTCGTACATTCCCGGCAAGGGTTGCGGTGAAATTCACCGTGGGAGCCAGTCTCTTCCGTACCATTACTCCTGAACAGTTCAAGGTGGTAGTGGATTACAATGAGTTGGCTAACAATCCGTCTGACAAGTGTACTTTGCAGCTGAGGAGTGTGCCTCGTTCTGTCAGCAAGGCGCATCTGGAAAACGAAACTGTAGATTATCTGTTGGAACAGCAATGATAATTAATAATTTTTAATTTACAATTAATAATTTATAATTCATAATTCATTGTGATGAAGATAGCTATAACGGGGGGCATTGGTAGCGGAAAGAGCTATGTATGCCGCATCTTGGAAAAACAGGGCATCAAGGTATATGACTGTGATGCTGAAGCCAAACGGTTGATGCGCTATGATGCCGACTTGCAGGAAAGCTTGAAGCAGCTGGTGGGCGAGGAGGTATATAGTGCAGAGGGAATCTTGCAGAAACCTGTGCTTGCCCAGTTTCTCCTGGCTAGTGAGGCAAACAAGCAAGCTGTCAATGATGTGGTGCATCCTGCTGTGGCAAGAGATTTTGAGCAGAGCGATTACCATTGGTTGGAGAGTGCTATTCTCTTTGACAGTGGTTTCGACCGCCGTACTCATTTCGACTTCGTGGTCTGTGTTACAGCTCCTGTTCCAGTACGCCTGAAGCGTATCATGCTGCGGGATCATATTTCGGAGCAGAAAGCGCAGGAATGGATAGAAGCCGTGATGCCGCAGGAAGAACTTGCTGCCCGCGCCGATTTCGAAATCGTGAATGATGGAATCAGGGATGTGGAAGAGCAGGTCATGCAGTTGCTCAAGCGGTTGGCTTAGAGATATAGAGAAATAAATATAAAGGATAAACTATAATAGATTTTTTTTAAAAACAATGGAAACAATTCTTTCAATTGCAGGTAAGCCAGGCCTTTACAAACTGGTATCTAGAGGTAATAGAAACTTAATCGTTGAAATGCTCGACGAGTCACATAAGCGTATGCCTGCTTTCGCTACTGATCGCGTAACAAGCCTTGGCGACATCGCTATGTATACAGATGCTGATGAGGTGCCATTGTGGGAAGTTCTCGACAGCGTAAGCAAGAAGGAAGAGGGTAAGGTTAGTTCTTTCAACTACAAGAAGGCTTCTGCTGAGGAGTTGCACAGCTATTTCGCTGAGGTTCTTCCTAGCTACGACCGTGACCGTGTACGTGACAGCGACATCAAGAAGTTGCTCCAGTGGTACAACATCATGGCTAAGTACGGTATTACCGACTTCAAGGCTACCCTTTCTCCTACAGAGGGTGACAATGTAGATGATCGTGCTGAGCAGGAGTAAATCTCTCAGGCGTTGATTGGATATCATCAACATTTACATAAAACAAAAAAGTGAGCTTCTTCTTCCGAAGATAGCTCACTTTTTTTATATCTTGACGAGATTCGTTTAATCATTGATGGTATACAGGAATCGCTTGATACTCTTCTTAGGAGTCTTCTCAAATTCCTCTTCGTGGATTCTGATTTCTGATACTTTGCTGTATGCAGGTATCATGGAATTGAGTTCCTGACGGTTCTGCTCCATGATGTCGGCAAGTTCGTTGTTGCCGAGGTTGAGAGTCTGAGCCTCGTCATAATCTGGGTGAACCAGTGCGATGAGCTTATCACCCTTCTGTACCACTACGCTTTCAGCCACAAGAGCCAGGGAATTGAGCTTGTCTTCAATTTCCTCCGGATAGATATTCTGACCGCTTGCTCCGAGAAGCATGTTCTTGCTGCGTCCCTTGATGAATACGTTGCCGTCACCATCCATGGTGCCGAGGTCACCGGTATGATACCATCCGTTCTCATCGATGGTCTGCTTGGTTGCTTCCTCGTTCTTGTAATAGCCCAACATCACGTTAGGACCCTTAGCCAGAATCTCTCCTGGTACATTCTCTGGGTCTGGACTGTCGATGCGAACCATCATGTGGAGAGCTGCCTTGCCGCAGGAACCCGGTACGAAATGCTTGTAATCCTCGTAGCAGATGATAGGCGCACACTCGGTAGCACCATATCCTACAGTATATCTGAAGCCTACGCTATGGAGGAAGCTTTCTACTTCCTGATTGAAGGCTGCACCACCGATAATCACCTCATAGAAGTTTCCACCGAAGGCATTGCTTACCTGGTCGCAGATCTTCTCCTTCACCTTCTTGCTGATGACAGGCATGTGGAGGAGCATGCGCATGCGGTTGTTCTGTATCTTAGGGAATACTTTCTTGCGGATAATCTTCTCGATAACCAATGGTACTGCAATGATGACGGCTGGCTTGATGCGTCCGAAAGCCTCAGCGATGATGGCTGGGCTAGGGATGCGGGTGAGATAGAAGATGTGGCAACCCTTGATGAATTCGAAGATGAATTCGAATGCCATGCCATACATGTGGGCCATCGGCAGGATACTGATGATAGAATCTCCCGGCTTGATTTTCTTGCCCAATACATTCTCGGCAAAGTCGGCATTGCCCCAAAGCGCACGGTATGGTATCATCACACCCTTGGAGAAACCTGTGGTTCCACTGGTATAGTTAATCATAGCCAGCTCTTCAGGATTCTCTTCCTTGTAATAGCTGACGTGATTTTTGCGGAAGTACTTAGGATACTTGATACCAAACATCTCATTGAGGTGCTCACGAGCGTAAGTCAGCTTATCTGTACGAGATACAACTAGTGAGTAATCCGGTATGTAGATGATGCCTTCGAGTCCCGGCATCTTGGTAGCATCTACCTGGGTAGCTACTACATCACCAACGAAGAGCAATTTGGCATCGCTGTGATTCACGATGTTATGTATCTGATCTGCCATGAACTCATGCAGAATAGGCACAGCGATGGCGCCATAGGTGAGGGTAGCAAGGAAAGCTACAGCCCAGTTGGCGCTATTGCGACCGCAAAGAGCAATCTTGTCACCCTTTACCACGCCTGAATTCTCGAACATGATGTGTAGTTTCTCTATTTTACGTGCTACATCATGGTACTGCAAGGTGGCTCCCTTGTAGTCGGTAAGAGCATCCATATCCCAATGGTCTATGATACTCTTCTCTATTAGTGCGTTAAAGCTTGGTATCTCCATATTTATTGTGTTTTGATACAATTGTCTGTTATATTACGTCTTGATACAAATATCTTTTAATAGACTTCTTGGCAGTCTTCTCGAATTCTGTATCGTGCAACTGGATGCGTGAGATATGAGCGAAGCTTGGCATCTGCAGGTTCAGTTCCTTTCGGTTCTCTTCCATGATGTTGGCAAGGTCTTCGTCTGTGAATCCGAGATTGCTTACTTCCTCCATGTCCGGGTGAACCAGCGCTACGAGCTTGTCATTGCTTTGCAGTACGATGCTCTCGTTTACCATTGCCAGGGAATTGAGTTTGTCCTCTATTTCTTCCGGATAGATATTCTGACCGTTAGGACCGAGAAGCATGTTCTTGCTGCGTCCTCTTACGAAGAAATGTCCGTCGGCACTCATGGTAGCCAAATCGCCAGTATGGAACCATCCGTCTTCGTCGAGTACAGCATCTGTTGCCTCCTGATTCTTGTAATACCCCTTCATCACGTTGATGCCGCGGCAAACCAGTTCTCCTGCTACATTCTCTGGGTCATCGCTCAATACCTTTACCTCCATGTGCTTCACGGCAACACCGCAGCTGCCTGGTACGTAGTTGTCCTGATGGGCGAAGGTGATGAGCGGTGCTGTCTCTGTGGTACCGTATCCCATAGCGATAGGGAATCCGATGCTGACAAAGAAGTTCTCTATCTCCTTGTTGAGTGGTGCTCCACCGACAACTACCTCGTATGGGCGCTCACCAAATTTACGCAGCACGAATTCGCGAACCTTCTCCTTGATGCGCTTGTTGATGACAGGCATGTTCATCAGGAGTTTTGCGCGGTTGGTCTGGATATGTGGGAACACTTCCTTTCTTACGATCTTATCCACCACGAGCGGTACAGCGAAGAGAATGTCGGGCTTGATTTCTGCCAGCGCCTCTGAGATGAGCGTAGGACTCGGGAGACGGGTGAGGAAGAAGATGTGGTTACCTTCTACGATATTGTAGAGGAACTCTGTCATCAGTCCGTACATGTGCGCCATCGGCAGGGTAGAGAGAATGTTGCAATTCTTTCCTATCTTAGGACTTACCGAGTCGATGAGATAATCAAGATTACCCCAAAGCGCTCTATATGGCAGCATCACGCCCTTAGAGAAACCTGTTGTTCCACTGGTGTAATTAATCATCGCCAACTCCTCCGGGACGTCTACGTGATATTTTACATGTTCTGCTCTGAAGTATTTCGGATACTTGTGACCAAACATCTCGTTGAGGTGTTCACGGGCATAGGTTAGTTTTTCAGAGCGAGATATGACGAGTGAATTGTCAGGTAGGTGGATAATTCCTTCCAGAGAGGGCATCTCTTCAGGAGTTATCTCTGTAGCTACCACATCGCCTACGAACAGAAGTTTGCTCTCGCTGTGATTCACGATATTGTGAATCTGCTCAGGCTTGAATTCGTTCTGTATAGGTACGACGATGGCTCCGTATGTGATAATGGCCAGAAAGGCTACTGCCCACTGACTACTATTTCTTCCGCACACGGCTATCTTGTCACCCTTCTTGACATCGCTGTTCTCGAACAGGATGTGAAGTTTTTCTATCTTTCTTGCAACATCATGATACTGGAGTGTGGCTCCCTTATAATCGGTGAGCGCATCCAGGTTCCAGTTCTTGATGATGCTTCTCTCAATATACGAGTTAAAACTTGGTATTGAATCCATTGCACAATTTACAAAATTTTGTGCAAAGATACAGAAAATACTGCACATCGCAAAAAAAAATGTGCATTATTTTCGTGCTAGGGGCAAAATAATGCAAAAACTAGGTAAAATAGTAAAGTTTTTATCCCATTATTGCTATAAATGGACAGCAATAATGGGATAAAGAGATTTATTCATATCTCATCGACTTAGCTGGATGGATGTGAGAGATGAGATAACTTGGTGCAACAAGCATGAATACGCTGATGAGCAGGGTGGCTACATTCAATGCCAGAATGAAGAGCCAGTTAAACTCTATTGGGACGTTACTTACGTAGTAAGTCTGCGCATCAAGCTTCACGATGCCTGTCAGATTCTGAATGGCTAACAGTCCCAGACCGATGATGTTACCCAATATCATTCCCTTGCCGATGATGAATACGGCAAACCAGAGGAAGGTGTGGCGAATGATATTGTTGCGGGCTCCCAATGCCTTCATCACTCCAATCATTGAAGTGCGCTCCAGGATGATGATGAGCAGACCGCTTATCATCGTTACGCCGGCTACTATTATCATCAAGCCGAGAATAATCCATACATTCATGTCCATCAGGCTGAGCCACTGGAAGATGTTCGGGTTCAAATCCTTGATGGTTGCACTGCTGTAGGTCTCTCCATAATGGTCTACGGTACGGTTCACCTTATTTATAATATAGTCTTCCGTTTCGTTGAGTTTCCCGAAGTCATTGACGGTGAGCTCCGCTCCGCTGGCTTGGTCGTCTTCCCAGCCATTCAGCTTCACGGCTGTATAGAGATCTGTATAAGCTATAATCTCGTCGTACTTCTTCAGATTGGTCTCGTAGATTCCCTTGATGGTGAATCTACGCATTCTTACTCCGCTGTCATCGATGAAGTAGGCGAAGATTCGCTCTCCGTTCTTCAATTTCAGCTTGTCTGCCATCAACTTGGATATGAGGATCTGGTTATGGCTCGCTTTGTCGTCAAACTTGGGAATGCTTCCTTCAACCATGTTCTGATGGATAAAGGTTGAATCAAAATCTGGTCCTACACCTTTGAGAACAACTCCCAGGAAGTCATTGTCAGTCTTGAGAATGCCTTCCTTCAAGGCGAATCGCTGCACATGCTTGACGCCTGGTATCTTCTTCAGGACGTTTACCATCGAGTCGTTCATCACCACCGGGTATTGGTTCTGCTGTTGCAGTGTCAGGAAGTCGGCTACCTGTATATGGCTTCCGAATCCTATCACCTTGTCACGGATGGTATGTTTGAATCCCAGCACCACGCATACCGACATGATCATGATGGCGAGACCGATAGCAACACCCGCAGTGGCTATATGAATAGCAGGGCGAGAAATTTTACGTTTGTCGCCCTGATCGCTATATAATCTCTTTGCTATAAATAGAGGAAAATTCATATTTACATTGAACTTTGAACATTGAACTTTGAACTTTATGATTAGCTTAGACTATTGAATTCTTCACTCTTCACTCTTCGTTCTTCACTTCCTTACAGTCCTTCGTCCTCCACTCTTCCCGGATAGGCTTCCAGTGCCTTGCCAAGAACTGTCAATGCACGGTTCAGGTCATCCTTCTTCAAAACGTAAGCCATACGTACCTGATTACGACCTGCACCTGGAGTGGTATAGAAACCAGAAGCTGGAGCCATCATCACGGTTTCGCCCTCATATTCGAATTCTTCCAGACACCAGCGGCAGAACTTATCCGAATCATCGATAGGCAATTTGGCTACGGTATAGAAGGCACCCATAGGAATAGGAGAGTATACGCCAGGAATACGGTTGAGTCCGTCAATCAGGCATTTACGGCGCTCTACGTACTCATCATATACGTCACGGTAGTACTCTTCAGGTGCATCGAGAGATGCCTCGGCTACTATCTGACCAATCAGTGGAGGAGAAAGACGAGCCTGACAGAACTTCATCACAGCCTTGCGGATTTCTGCATTCTTGGTAATCAGAGCACCTACACGGATACCACACTCGCTGTATCGCTTGGATACAGAGTCGATAAGTACTGTGTTCTGTTCAATACCTTCAAGGTGCATCGCACTGATATAAGGGCTACCCGTATAGATATACTCACGGTAAACCTCATCAGAGAAGAGATAGAGATCGTACTTCTTCACCAAGTCACGAATCTGGTTCATCTCACGGCGTGTATAGAGATAACCTGTTGGGTTGTTAGGGTTGCAGATCAGGATGGCACGTGTGCGCTCATTGATCAGCTCCTCAAACTTCTCTACCTTAGGCAATGAGAAACCTTCCTCGATGGTGGTAGCGATGGTACGGATCTTGGCACCTGCAGAAATGGCGAAAGCCATATAGTTGGCGTAAGCAGGTTCTGGTACAATAATCTCATCTCCTGGGTTCAAGCAACTCATAAAAGAGAAGAGTACAGCCTCGGAACCTCCCGATGTGATAATGATATCATCGGCAGTTACGTTGATATTGAATTTCTTGTAATAGTCTACTAGCTTCTCACGATAACTGAGATAGCCCTGGCTTGGAGAATACTCCAGGATGGTGCGGTCAATATGCTTCAAGGCATCGAGACCACACTGAGGAGTAGGCAGGTCTGGCTGACCGATGTTGAGGTGATATACCTTTACTCCACGTTTCTTTGCTGCGGCAGCCAAAGGAGCCAACTTTCTGATTGGTGACTCTGGCATCTCAAGACCGCGTACAGATATTTCTGGCATCTTTTTCTTTCTTTCTATTAATTATCCAAGTCGAGAAGATAATTTACGGCCATTAAAAAGAGCCCACTTCTCGCTAATCGCGTGCAAAGTTAAGAAAATTAGCTGAAAATACGGAAAAGATTTTAATTTAATTTTATATTTTAATAAAAATCTTGTGTTTCTGTTGCTTTTCTGCATTCTTTTTTATAACTTTGCATCTCCAAACAGTGATTTAGAATTACAAAACTGGGTAGAGCGGCTTGTTCGTCCTATCCTCAAATAAATGATTATAAAACTAAATATTTAAAATAAAAAAGGTAAAAAATGAGAAGTAGATCAAATGTTACTTGGTTTTCAACCAAAGTGAGATATCAGAAAACAATGGAGGATGGTTCTGAGAAGGTGGTTACAGAGAATTATCTCGTAGATGCCTTGAGCTTTACAGAGGCTGAGAGCGCTATCACCGATGAAATGTCTGTTTATGTCAGCGGAGAATTTCAGGTTAGCGGTATTGCAAAGGCAGCCTACAATGAGGTTTTCTTCAGCGATGTAGATGATGATGACAAGTGGTATAAGGCTAAATTGCAGTTTATCACCATTGACGAGAAGACTGAGAAGGAGAAGCGTTCTACTGTAAACTATCTCGTTCAGGCTAAGTCTCTGGCCCGTGCACTCCGTTATGTTGACGAGGAAATGGGTAAGACCATGATCGACTATGACACAATTGGCCTTAACGAGACCAACCTGATGGATGTATTCGAGCATCAGGCTCCTAATAAGGAGGAGAAGAACGATGTGCCTGAGTACGAGCAAGGCAATGCAGAACAGCCAGCTGAGTAATTAGGTATACCTTATGTCATACTTCCAGCAAAAGCAAATGGCTAAGGAATCATTATTAATTATAAATTCTTAATTATTAATTGAACTATGTATGATGTAAAAGGAAATCTTCGGGAAGTGTTGGGCAACTTGCCTGCGGGAGTCAATCTCGTAGCCATCAGTAAGTTTCATCCCAACGAATATATTGAAGCTGCATACGCTGAGGGGCAACGTATCTTTGGTGAAAGCCATGAACAGGAACTTGCCAGGAAGGTAGAGTCCTTGCCTAAGGATATCGAGTGGCATTTCATCGGTCATCTTCAGACCAATAAGGTGAAGTATATCGCTCCGTATATCTCTATGATAGAATCGGTGGATAGCCTGAAACTCCTGAAGGAAATCAACAAGCAGGCTGCCAAGCACGACCGTGTGGTAAAGGTTCTTCTGGAATTGCATATTGCAGAGGAAGAAACCAAGTCGGGCTTCTCGTTTGATGATTGCCGTGAACTCCTGGAGGCGGGCGAATGGAGAACGATGGAGCATGTGCAGATTTGCGGTATCATGATGATGGCATCCAATACGGATGATGAGCAGCAGATAGCTCAGGAGTTTGATGCTGCCTATGCTTTCTTCAAGGAAGTGAAGGAGAAGTATTTTGCCGATGATGATGCTTTCTGTGAAAGAAGTTGGGGTATGAGTCACGATTACCGGATTGCCGTAACGCACGGTAGTAATATGGTGCGTGTGGGTACTACCATCTTTGGTCCTAGAATCTATTGATTATAGTGTCTTTGAGTTTATCAGACTTAAGAATATCTCTAATATGAAAAAAGGAGGATGTGATGATGAAAAGTCACATCCTCCTTATTTTATATGTATATTTCTGTTTTCTCTAGAATATCATCTTATATCCCTTGTTGGTGATATAGAGATGTCCCTTGATAGGATTCTTCACCTTACGGCCTTCCATATCGTAGTATTCTGTAGGTCGCTTGTCGGTAATGTTGATGATTGTCTTGTTGATGCCTGTAGAAGCGAAGTCCTTGAGGTAATCAAAGGTAACCATACCCGTAGCTTCATCCTTCTTGATGTTGTAGAGAGGACGGGAGGTAAGGGTACTCCAGTTGAATTTCACCTCGGTCAGACTGTTCACATCGCTGCCATCCTTACCGATGTCATAAGCTGGGAATGGGTCGTTTTGGTTGCTGGTGTCATAATCGCTCCAGGTATATGTGTTGTTGTCTCCACAGTTCATCTGGTTGATGACGAGACCATCTGCCGGTACTACCATCACTCTGGATATTCCCTTGATATCGTTGGGATAATCGTAGAGTGATACGTAATCCTTGTCAGCATAATCTATGCGCCAAACCAGCAATCCATATCCCGGCAGGCTCTTATACCAGCCTTCGTTTCTGATATTCTGCAGCAGCAGGAATTCTCCCTGTGCTCTCTTCTTGAGGTTCTGTCTGGTTGCCTCGCTGATGGTGCCGGCAGAGTAGTTCTCGTTGATGAAAAAGTTGCTGTCGTCAACATCTGCCATAATCTTATAGGCTTTCGATGCCATATCGTATGGTTCCAGCGTCAGCTGTTCTGCCTGGGTTGAAGATAGAGTGATAGGATCTATCCAACCCATCATCATCTTTTCCCATGGAGTATATGGAGTAGGGCGATAGCCGTCTTGGGTATATTCTCCTGCATCCATCAGGTCCCAGTATTCCGGACTCTGATTGTCTGCATAGGTTGATGAGCCGGATACCGGATAATGATCCGGCAGACCCATGGTATGTGAGAATTCATGACAGAAGAGACCGATGCCATTCAGCAGATACTTGCCGTCTTGGGTATCCTTCGGGGTACCGTTCAGTTCGTTGTTGATGCCATAGCGGGAGAAGCTCATTCCGTCACACTCCAGGTTGCCTGCCTGATTTCCATTCTGGTCGTATCGGTAGAATAGGGTAGCTCCTGATTTTGGCCAGAGGCAGTCATCTGAATTGCCGCTGATACTTTCCGAATAACCGGCATAGATGACGTAAACCAGGTCTACACAGCCATCGCCATCTGCATCGTATTGGGAGAAATCCACCTGATCGTCAACCAAGCTGCAGGCTTCACCCAGCATCTGGTCGCAATGAATGTCAATGTCGTCTTCGCTTCTGTTGTTTCCATAGTAGGCAGAGTTCTGACTGAGTGTAACCGGTCCCACCACATCAAATTGTGGAACAAACTTGCCCAGGCTGCAGTGCTTGAAGTATTCTCTTACCGAACCGTAGTTGGTTGTTTCTTCCTTTGTCGAGAAAACCTTGGCATCGGCAACTGGTGCAGCTTCTCCCACTTCTGCGTTGAGATAATGGTTGAAGGTGGCTGCCGGCGAGGTGCTCTTGAATTTAACGTCTTGAAATTCTACCAGGATAACCAGTGCTTTTGGAGTTCCGAGATGTGGAAAATACTGCTGGTTTCCGATACTGCTGGCTCTCGTTTTGCGTGCCATGCTAGCCTGTAATCTAGCTTGCAATGCCTGGGTTGATGATATCTCGTATGTCCCGTTGGTCATCTTCTGTAAGGGAGTACCGTCCAGGAGGGTATAGTAATGGAAGTTTTCATCTCCCTTGAGGGTAGCAGAAACGTAGCTTCCGTCAGTCATCATCAGTCGGCATACGCCAGGCTTTGCTTTGGCAGCAAACAAAGAACTTGCTGCCATCCATGAAAATGCCAGGTTTAGTAAGATTTTCTTCATATAGTTAAGCTGTTTAGGATGGGTTATTATTAAATGAAATACTCTCTGTTCTATCATGGAATACAGTTCTCTACTTAAAGAAATACTGTCCCTTCTTCCTGGTTTGTTTTCCAAACTCAATGGCATGATGCGGACAATGGTGGTAGCATGTGAAGCAGGTGAGGCAATCCTTGTGATGCAGCCATTCCGGGTAAGCACCATGACCGCCCTTGATATCACCTACCGGACAGACGTTGGCACAGATGCCACACTTCACGCAGCGGTCTTTCTCAACATGAAACCGCTTGTCGGTGATGAGCACTTTCTCAAAGAATCCTCCTACTACCTTTGTGAAGAACCAGGGAATAGGACCTTTTACGAGCCTGTTTACGCCCTGCTTGCGATTGAATATTTCCTCGCATGCCACCGCCAGTTCCTGTGCAGCCTCTTCCTTCTTCCGGATTTCACGCTCCTTTGGGTCTACATCCATAAAAGGAAGTCCCACGTATGATTCCGGCATAATCAGGGAGTAGGACGAATCTACGGCTGTAATGTCCAGAGCTGCAAGAGAAGGATTGGATGAGATGACCTCATTGAGGTTCTCGATGGTGAGTCCGATGCTGTCACCAGCAGTGCATACGCAGTAGACGAAAGGACGTCTTGGCTCTTCTTTCTTTCCATCTTCTGTGTTTTCAGTTCTCTGAATTTTGAGGTTTGCGATAAACTCTCTCACCAGTCTCGGTACTCTCCAGCCATGTACCGGAAAAACGAAACCAAGCCGTTCATCCTCCTGGAGGGTAAACGGCTCGGTCATATCATGCTTGGTATCATCGGCTCTCATATAAGGAGCGATGGATATCAAGCTGTCATGTGTGGCAGCCGCCAGTTTGGAAGCCGCCCACTTGGTATTTCCTGTTCCTGAAAAATAGAATATCATGATTATTTCTTTTCAGACATCACGCCTTCGATATAGATGCGTGACATTTCTACATTGCCATTGGTACGAACAGTGATGCTCTTTTTGAAATGTCCAGGGAACATGCCCTTGCCATTATAAGTCACACTGATCTGTCCCTTCTGACCTGGAGCAATAGGCTTCTTGGTATATGAAGGTACTGTACATCCACAGCTAGCAATAGCCTGGTTGATGATAAGAGGTTTGTCGCCCACGTTGGTGAAAGTAAATGTTGCTTTCTGTACAGGGTTGCTCTCTTCGAAGGTTCCGAAGTTATGAACGAGCTTTTCAAACTTTATCTCTGCCTGGGCAGAGGCTGTGGCTGTGATAGCTACAAGCATAGTCAATGCCAATATGATTCTTTTCTTTTTCATTTCCTTTCTTATTTTATTATTATTTCT
>ERZ1034969.885-NODE-885-length-14553-cov-35.089047_pt1 | contig 14553 bp, 10 predicted proteins | sample MGYA00520624_ERZ1034969 | MGnify/ENA primary metagenome ERZ1034969 (study PRJEB33766, sample SAMN09781776) | gut metagenome | biome: gut microbiome | host: Homo sapiens | place: Madagascar | study: EMG produced TPA metagenomics assembly of the PRJNA485056 data...
CGTTGCCAAAATGCTCGATAAGACATCCAGTATTATCTGCGCTTTTGGCTTAGCAGCTGCCGCACCTCGCTCGCCGTATCGGCACTTAGAATTATGCGGTATTGCCCTAACTCCTCCCTCCTGACTTCCAATTAACCAAGTTCTACTTGGGCTTTGCTTCCGCATTTGGTCTTTTGGACCAGGATTTGTTTGGGGATGCGGTCCTGGAGGGTTTCGACGTGGCTGATGATGCCGACCAGCTTATCGGAACCGGCAAGGGCAGTCAGGGTGTCGATGGCTTTTTGCAGGGCGTCGGCGTCCAGCGTGCCAAAGCCTTCGTCCACAAACAGGGTATCCACGCTGATGCCGCCGGCACTTTCCTGGATGGTATCGCTGATGCCAAGAGCCAGGCTGAGCGCCGCCAAAAAGCTTTCGCCGCCGGAAAGGGAACCGACCGGGCGGGTCTTACCGGTGTAGGCATCGAACACATCCAGCTCCAGTGCGGTCTTGGCGGCAATATCGGCGCTCTGGCGGCGGCGCAGGGTATACTGGCCGCCCGTCATGCGGGTAAAACGACGGTTTGCGGCGGCGACCACGCCGTCAAAATAAAAGCTCTGCACATACTGTTCAAAGGGCAGCTTTTGCTTTTGGGTCAGATTGCCGTTGATGGTCTTGCTCAGGTTATCCAGCATGGCGGCGTTGGCGCGGGCAGATTCTGCAGCGGTGATGGCTTTTTTTAGGTTGGTCAGGGCATCGCGGTTGGTATCCAGCCGGTGCAGGGCGGCCTGGTTTTGGTCGCGCAGGTTTTTGCGCTCAGCTTGCAGTGCAGTAAGGGCCTGCTGCTGGGCGGCAGGGTCCGGGGGGCTGGCGGTATCCCCGGCCTGTTCGGCCAGGGTTTGGGCGGCGCTTTGGGCCGCAGCAAGTTCTTTGGAAAAAGCATCGCGGCTTTTGGCGGCGGCATCCAGTGCGGCTTGCAGGGTGCGGCGCTGTTTTTGGGTCTCGGCGCGGGCGGCGGCCATAGCGGCAGCATCTGGCCAGGGCAGGTTTTTCTGCCCCTCGGCAAGGCGGGTCTGGGCTTCCGCGGCAGCTTTTTCGGCGTTGGCCTGTGCGGTGCGGGCCTGCTCCACAGCGTTTGCCTGGTCGGGGCGCTGCGCTTGCAGCTGAGCTTTTTGGCGGGTCAGCTTTTCCAGATCTTTTTTGCGGGATTCAGCATTTGCCATGCGGTCACGCACTTCGGCAAGGCCGCGGCGCAGGCTGTCATGCTGGGCCAGCAGGGCGGCTTGCAGCTCGTCCGGGGTCAGGGCATCGGCCTGCGGCCCGGTATAATGCTGGCGGCGGCGCGCCAGAAAGGCGGCGGCACGCGCATACAGGTTTTTCTGCTGGGTTTGGGCTGCGGCTTTGGCTTCCCCGGCTGCGGTGGAGGCTTTGGAAGCTTCCGCCGCAGCACTCGCCGCTGCCTGCACAGCTTTGTTGCAGGCGGCTTCGGTGACATGGCTGGGGGCGGGAGCTGCCGGTGCCGGGTGGTGCAGAGCACCGCACACCGGGCAGGGGGTGCCATCCACCAGATCCTGCGCCAGAATCCCGGCGCGGGCGGCGTTCAGGGCGCGCTGCATCTCGGCGCTGGAATGCTGGGCGGCATCGGCTTGCTGCTGCTTTTGCCGGTATTCATCGGCAGTGCGCTGCCAGTTGGCCTGCGCGGTGTGCAGGCGGGGAATATCTTCCAGAAGGGCTTGGCAGTCCTGCTGCTGGCTTTGGGCCAGCTCAATGGTTTTGCGGCAGCTTTCCAGCTCGGCGTTCGGTTCGCCGCAGGCCGCGATTTGCGGTTCCAGCTGGGCTAAGGCAGTATCGGTACTGCTTAGAGCTTTCTGGTCTTTTTCCAGCGCCGCGGCGGCCTGTTCGGCCTGGGCGCGGGCGGTCTTGGCGCTGGCTGCGGCGGTGCCCAACTCTTGATAGCGCGGCTCCCACTCCGCAAAGCGCTGCAGCTTGGCATCCAGCTCGGCAAGCTCCGGGCGGCGGGCTTCGGTCTTGTCCCACTCCGCATTCAAAGCGGGAGCCTGGGCAGTCAAATCGGCAACTTTGGCCTGGGCTTCATCCAGACTATTCAGCAGTTTGGTACGGTTTTGGGCGGCTTCCACCGCGGCGGACTGCGCTTCAATGCGGGCATCAAGGGTATCCAGCTGTTGGGATTGCTCCGCCGTCAGGGCGGTGTCCGCTTCGATCATCTCAGCGGCCCAGTCCAGCGCGGCGGGGGCGCGGTAGGGGTCACGGCTGTCCTGCGCATCGGCAAGTTCGCCGGTGTGGGGGCTGCCGGGGGCAGGCTGTAAAGCGGCCAGCAGCTGCACAACGGTGTGGTTGGCAAGCTCGGCCTGGCGCAGAGCTTCCCCGGCTTTGGTGCGGGCGGCACTGCCAAGGCGCTGGTAGCTGGCGGTATCAAACACGCGGCGCAGAATTTCGGCCCGGTCGGCGCTGGAAGCGTTGAGCAGGCGGGCAAAATCATTCTGCGCGATCATTGAGATTTGGGCAAACTGGCGGGCGTCAATGCCCAGCAGGGCTGTCACCGCTGCAGTCACGGCTTTGGTACCGGTCACGGGAGCGTCCGGCTCCTGCGTTAAGGTGGCAGAGCCGGGAACCGTGGTCACGCCCTCGCCCCGGCGCTTGGCGCGGGTCTGCTCCGGGGTGCGGTTGACGGTATAAGTACGGCCGCGGTGGGTGAACTCCAGCTCCACAAAGGTGGTATCAGTGGGGATGGCATAGTCGCTGCGCAGCATGTCCGGTTCGCGGTAAGCGCCGGTGGTTTCGCCGTACAGGGCAAAGGTGATAGCGTCAAACAGCGCGGTTTTGCCCGCGCCGGTATCGCCGCTGATCAGGAACAGGCCGCTGGAACCAAAGCCGGACAAATCCAGTGTGCAGGTGCCGGCATAAGGGCCAAAGGCGCAAAGGGTCAGGCGTACAGGTTTCATAGTCCGGCCTCCTGGCGCAGCTGGGCCAGAGCTGCGGTTTCTTCGGGGGTAAGGGTGCGGCCGTGCATCTTTTCAAAAAAGCGGGCGAACAGCTCGTCAAAGCTCATGGTGCGCAGCTGGGCGGCCTGCTGGATGGCATCGCTGCCGGTATCCAGTGCGCCGCCGGGGGCGTAATCCAGCTTCATGGCGTTGGGGTAAGCGGCACGCAGCACGGCCATGGCGTCCGGGCGGGGAACCGGGTCGGTCAGGGTGGCCCAGATGTAATCTTCGGCATCCGTCACGGTATCGGCGGCGGTCAGCTGGTCCAGCGGGCCGGTGAGGTGGCGCATGGCGTGTAGCGGGCGCAGGGGCAAAAGTTCCGGTTCGGCTCCGTTGGCCCCGATATGAACCAGAACGGCGCTTTTCTGCGCGCCGCACTCATCCAGCGAATAGCACAGCGGGCTGCCCGCGTACCGCACAGTGGGGCAGCCGACCTGCTGCGGGCGGTGAATGTGGCCAAGGGCGGTGTACAGGTAGCCGGTAAAGCGGGCGGCATCCACGGCCTGAACCGTGCCGACATTGACATCGGCGGCAACGCTCTCGCTGCCGGAACAGGTGGGCAGATTGCCGCCGCCCAGCACCATCTGGTGGGCGATCAGAACCCGGCGCTCCCCGGCGGTGGGCAGCGGGCCCAGCGCGGCGGCGATGGCGGAATCTTCATCCCGGATATCGGCATCCGGCAGGCAGTGGCGTACGGTGGCGGGGCGGACAAAGGGCAGGAGGTCAAAGGTAAGCTCGCCGAATTCATCCTGCAAGATGACCCGGCGGGGGGCACTGGTGAACTGCCCGGCCAGATAGACCTGTTGGTTGGAAAGCAGCCCGGCGGCATAGTCCAGCCGCTCGGCGCTGTCATGGTTGCCGGCAATGGCCAGCACCGGGATGTTCCGATGAGCAAGCTCGGTCAAAAACCAGTCCAGCAGCAAAACTGCGGCGGCAGGGGGCAGGGCGGTATCGTAAATATCCCCGGCCAGCGCCACCGCCTGCACATTGTGGGCAGTGCACAGGTCAAGGACCTGCTCTAAGATATAGCGCTGGTCCGGCAGCAGGTCAAAGCCATTGACCCGCTTGCCGAGGTGAAGATCGGCGAGGTGGAGAAGATTCAAAGGTGGCACCCCCTTGAAAGTTAGGAGTTAGGAGGGAGGAGCTAGGAGTTATCTCAATTAGGAATGAGGAATGAGAAATTAGGAATTGGAGATGAGGATAAGTTTGAAATTTGGGGTGAATGGTAAATTTGTGGGGTAGGGCGGGGTGAACCTGACCAAGGCGGGAGCCTGACGTAAATTCTGATTATTTTTAGGCCCTGCGTGGGGAGTTACCTCTCAGTCCGCTGTGCGGACAGCTCCCCTCCAGGGGAGCCAAAATATACGGCGGGCTTCTGTATGAATTTGTTGTGGCATCCACCATAAAATCGCGGAATGGTCAAGACCGTTCCCTACAGATTGTTTTATAATGCACAATTGTCATTTTGCATGCATCCCACCCGTAGGGGCGCACAGTGTGCGCCCGTTGCCTTGCGGAGAATGATGTGGTGGAATATGCGGCAAACACTCTATAATTTTTACGTCCGCCAGGCTGAACGCCTGCCTTATGCTGTGCCCATTAAAGTTTTTCGCCCAGCCTTTTTTCAAAAAGGCTGGCTGGTGGGTCAGCGCCAGAGTTTTTCCCAGGTGGTGATATCGAGGGTAACGCCGGGCAGGACTTCCATGGGGACGGTCTCGCTTTTGCGGAAGCGGCACTTTTTGCAGAACCCTTCAGCTTTCAGGTCCTTGGCCCATACCCGCAGATACAGGCGGCTGCGGCCATCGCCTTCGGCCAGTTTTTGGGCATAGGCCACAATGCTGCGGCCAATGCCCTGGCCGCGGGCTTTTTCCAAAAGGAACAGGCGGGACAGGCACATGGCCCCCGTGGGGGTAAGATCCAGCGCAAAATAGCCGACCGGATCGCTGCCCAGATAGATCATGAAATAATTCACAGTTCCGCTGTGGATCTCGTCATCCGTCAGAATATCACTCTGGTACTTTTCCGCCAGGGCGCGGGCTACTTTTGGGGTCAGCTTGGTGTAATGCTGAACAAAAATTTCTTCCGCCAGCTGGCTGATCTGCTCAACATAGCGGGTTTTGGTCACTTGCTTGTAGGTGGGTTTCATGGGGAACCTCCGTAATATATGGTTATTCAACGGTAACGCTGGCGCGGGCGGGCAGGCAGGCGGCCCAATCGCCCTGTTTGGTCAGTACGCCAAAGGATTCACAGGTGTGGTCCGGGCAGGGGCTTTCCACAAAGCGGATGCCGCCGTTTTCCACAACCAGATGGATGGTGTAATAGCCGGTATCAATATCATAGCGATGGTCGGTGTCCAGCGGGATGCGCAGCTGGGTGCTGTCATCGCCATAGGTCAGCACGGCAACCAGACCGGACCCGGCAGCCGGATGGCCGAAACAGAGCCACAGCACCCCAGCGGCCAGCAGAATGATGATGGCAAACAAAATGTTCAGACGGGTAGATTTTTTCAAGGGGAAAACCTCATTCAGTCAGGGTCAAAATTTAAGGTCAGCCGCATGCCGTCAACCCCGGCGGCTGCGGTGGGGAACGCCTGCTGCGCGGCGGCAAGGCCGGGGGCAAGGTCCGTTACGGCGGCGCTGTAATGGGTCAGCCACAGGCGGCACACGTTGGCTTCGGCGGCAAGAACCCCCGTTTCGCGGCAGGTGGAATGGCCGTATAACTTCGCTTTGGGCAGGTCGGCGTCATCGGCATAGGTGGAATCCATCAACAAAAGGTCGGCGTCCTGTGCGGCACGGCGCAGCGCAGCGCAGGGGCGGGTGTCGGTCGCATAGACAACTTTCAGCCCGCGGCGCGGCGGGCCGAGAACCTGGGACGGCAGGAAGCCGCCCACCGGCTGGCCGCTTTGCAGGGTGGACCAGTAACGCACGGGGATGCCCGCCGCCTTTGCCCGCTGGGGATCAAACTTGCCCGCCCGCGGCAGGGTGAACGCATATCCGCAGCAGGGTACCCGGTGCTTGAGAGGGAACGCCTGCACGCACCCGGCGGGCACTTCAAACTCGCCTTTGCAGTCCGGCAGTTCTTTCAGCCGTAGTTCGAACGGCAGCGGTCCGGCCACGGCGTAGAAGGTGCGCACCACATCCGTCAAGCCCGGCGGCCCAGCCATGACGAGGGGGGCAGTGCGGCCCTGGGCGGCCATCGTCTGCCAGATGCCGGGCAGGCCGAAAATGTGGTCCCCGTGGTAATGGGTCAGCAGAATGGCGTCCATGCGGAAAATACTGACCCCGGCCCGGCGCGCGGCGGTCTGGGTGCCCTCGCCGCAGTCCAGCAGAAGGTTGGAGCCGCCCACCGTGATGCAGGCAGCCGCCAGGGCGCGCTCCGGCAGGGGCTGTGTGCCGCCGGTGCCAAGCAGAGTGATATCCAGCATGGCCAGAACCTCCGATAGACTTAAGGCAGCACCGCACAATTCCCGCCTGACGGCTTAAGCACCGCTCCGGCGGCTGCGGTACGGCATCTGCGTTGCCAAAATGCTCGATAATGTCGGGTTGCGGTACCCGCATCGTGCTTCGGGGGCAAAAGCCCCTCGCACTCTGCGACCGCTGCCCCTGCTTCGGTTCGCTGTTTCCGCCACTGGCGGCGCTCACCTTTGCAGCATCCAGTATTATCTGCGCTTTTGGCTTAGCAGCTGCCGTACCTCGCTCGCCGTATCGGCACTTAGAATTATGCGGTATTGCCATAACAAAAAGGCCGTTGTGCAGTTTGGTTTGCACAACGGCCTTTGAATTATAATTTGAACGATGAAAGGGAAAGCCTGAAAAATCAGAACTTGAAGCTGTCCTTCAGGGTGACGATGCGGTTGTAAACGTGGGGGTTCTTGCTGTCCGGCGTAAAGTAACCGGTGCGCACGAACTGGAACCGCTCGCCGGGCTTGGCATCGGCCAGGCTCTCTTCCAGCTTGGCGTGGTCAATGACCTGCACGCTGTCGGGGTTCAGGTAATCCTTGAAGTCAGCGCCATCGGGAATGCCGTTCATGTTGGCTTCGGTAAACAGCTTGTCGTACAGGTGGATCTCAGCGTCCACGCAGTGCTCGCAGCTGACCCAATGGATGGTGCCGCGCACCTTGCGGCCATCGGCGGGGTTGCCGTTGCGGGTTTCCAGGTCGGCTTCGGCATGGATGGTCACCACATTACCGGCTTCGTCCTTGTCCACGCCGGTGCAGCGCACCAGGTAAGCGCCCATCAGGCGGACTTCGCTGCCCAGGGTCAGGCGCTTGAACTTCGGCGGGGGAACCTCAAAAAAGTCGCTCTTGTCGATCCAGACTTCCTTGGTAAAGGCAACCGGGCGGGTGGTGGTGTCGTTGGCATCGCGGTTGGGGTTATTGGGCAGGTCAAAATACTCAACCTGGTCAGCCGGGTAGTTGTCGATCACCAGCTTGACCGGCTCCAGAACGGCAACGCGGCGGGCGGCGTTCAGCTCCAGCTCGGCGCGCAGCACGGCTTCCAGCTGGCGCATATCCACCAGGCTGTCTGCCTTGGCAACACCGGCGGTGCGCACAAACTCAAAAATGCTGGTGGGGGTATAGCCGCGGCGGCGCAGACCGCACAGGGTGGGCATGCGGGGGTCATCCCAGCCATCCACAATGTTCTTTTCCACCAGTTCGCGCAGGTAGCGCTTGCTCATGACGGTGTTGGTCACATTCAGGCGGGCAAATTCGCGCTGCTTGGGGAAGCCGGCGCCAAAAATATTGGTCACGACCCACTCATACAGGGGGCGGTGGTTCTCAAATTCCAGGCTGCACATGGAATGGGTGATACCCTCAATGGCGTCCTGAATGGGGTGGGCAAAGTCATACAGGGGGTAGATGCACCACTTATCGCCCTGGCGGTGATGGGAAACGTGCTTGATGCGGTAGATCGCCGGGTCACGCAGGTTCATGTTGGGGCTGGCCAGGTCGATTTTGGCGCGCAGGGTCTTTTCGCCATCGGCAAACTCGCCGGCGCGCATCCGGCGGAACAGGTCGAGGTTTTCTTCCGGGGTGCGGTCGCGGTAGGGGGAAGGACGGCTGGGCTTACCGGCATCGTTGCCGCGGTATTCCTGCATCTCCTCGCGGGTCAGGTCATCCACATAGGCTTTGCCTTCCTGAATGAGCTTTTCGGCGTATTCATAGCACTTTTCAAAGTAATCGCTGCCGTAAAAAATGCCGCCGTTGGGGGTGGCACCCAGCCATTCCAGATCTTTCAGGATGCTCTGCACATATTCGTCGCCTTCGCGGGCGGGGTTGGTATCGTCAAAGCGCAGGTTAAACTTACCGCCATAGGTTTTGGCGGTCATGTAGTTGATGTAAATGGCCTTGGCGGAACCAATGTGCAGGTAGCCGTTCGGCTCCGGCGGAAAACGGGTATGGATCTCCTTGACCTTGCCCTCGGCAAGATCCGCGTCAATGATCTCAGTCAAAAAATTGGAAAACTTTTCGTCAGCCATGTATTCCACTCCAATAAAATATTGTAGATTGTAATATTGTCGATTTTCTTATTTTACAATAAGCGGCAGGGTTTTGCAATATGGGGAACAGGGGCAAAATGCAGAATTGAACATGCAAAACCGCTTTTTAAGCAAAAAACGCTTAGCGATAGTCAATGGCAAGGGTGGGCAGACCGTTCAGGGTAAGGTCTGCAATGTTGCCATCCTTGAATTCATAGTAGCCCTGTGCGGCAATCATCGCGCCGTTGTCACCGCAGTATTTCAGCTCCGGCAGGTACACTTTCGCGCCGAGCTTCTGGGCACCATCGTTCACCAGCTGGCGCAGACGGCCATTGGCCGCAACGCCGCCCGCCAGGCAGATGGTTTTGGCGTTGGTATCCGCTGCGGCGGCCAGCAGCTTTTTGGCCAGGATCTGTGCAATGCGCTCCTGGAAGCTGGCGGCCATATCGGCCACGCGCACTTTCTCACCGCGCTGCTGGGCGTTGTGAACCTCGTTGACAACGGCAGTCTTTAGGCCGGAAAAGCTCACGTTGTATTTACCCTCCACATGCGGGGTGGGCAGCTTGTAATAGTGCGGGTCGCCGGTTTTGGCGGCCTGCGAAACGCTGGGCCCGCCGGGATAGGGCAGCCCCAGGGTGCGGGCAACTTTATCAAACGCTTCGCCCGCGGCGTCATCCACCGTGCGGCCCAGAACATGGTACTTGCACCAGTCCTCTACCTGCACAATATGGCTGTGGCCGCCGCTGGCCACCAGGCAGAGGAACGGCGGTTCCAGCTGCGGGTGGGTCAGATAGTTGGCCGCAATGTGCCCGCGCAGATGGTGCACCGGAACCAGCGGCTTGCCCGCGCCGTAAGCCAGGCCCTTGGCAAAGTTGACCCCCACCAGCACGGCCCCGATCAGGCCGGGGGCAAAGGTGACGGCCACCGCGTCCACATCCGCAATGGTCATGTTGGCATCCTGCAAAGCCTGCTGCACCGTTGCGCTGATGTATTCCGCATGGCGGCGGCTGGCAATTTCCGGCACAACACCGCCGTAAAGCGCCTGTTCTTTGACGCTGGTAGAAATAACGTTGGAAATTAAATGTTTTCCATCCTCCACAATCGCAGCCGCCGTCTCATCGCAGCTCGATTCGATGCCTAAAATATACATTGTATACCCCCATTGGAGTTAGGAGTTAGGAGGGAGGAGTTAGGAGTTAATTAGGAATTAGCAATGCGCAATGAGAAATTGCGATGCTCCCGCCAACCTTGCTGCAAATCCCGTCATGGCATCTGTAGCAAGGTTTCGGAACGGTCAAGACCGTTCCCTACAGATTGAGATAAAAGGTTGCTAAAATCTTTTCGTTCCTATTAACTCCTAACTCCTACTTCCTACCTCCTACCTGTTAATGTGCTTCCAGCCAGGTCTTGCCGGTGCCGACTTCGGCGGTGAGGGGGACGGAATAGGATACCACCTGCTCCATCTCCTCTTTCAGAATACGCTTGACCTGTTCCACTTCGTTTTCCGGTGCTTCCACGATCAGTTCATCGTGTACCTGCAACAGCAGGCGGGCCTGCAGTTTTTCGTCCCGCAGGCGCTGCCAGACATGCACCATGGCCAGCTTAATGATATCCGCCGCGGTGCCCTGGATGGGTGTGTTGCGGGCCATGCGCTCGCCGGAGCTGCGCACCTGGAAGTTGGAGCTTGCCAGCTCCGGCAGCGGGCGGCGGCGGCCAAACAGCGTTTCTACATAGCCCTTCTCTTTGGCGTGGTCAATGCAGTTCTGCATGTAGCCGTCCACTTTCGGGAAGGTATTCAGATACGTTTTCAAGAAAGTATCTGCCTCCTTGACCGAAATGCCGAGATCCTTGCCCAGAGAGAACGCTCCCTTGCCGTACATGATGCCAAAGTTGATGGCCTTGGCGGAGGTGCGCAGCTCATGGGTGACATCCGATTCCGGGATGTGGTAGATCTTGGCTGCGGTGGCGCGGTGAATGTCTGCCCCGGACAAAAACGCCTGCTGCATGGCTTCATCGCCCGTAATGTGGGCCAGAATGCGCAGTTCGATCTGGGAATAGTCGGCGTCCACCAGCGTTTCGCCGGGGGCGGCCACAAAGTAGCCGCGCAGGCGGCTGCCCAGCTCGGTGCGGATGGGAATGTTCTGCAAATTCGGCTCAGTGGAGCTGATACGTCCCGTGCGGGCTTCGGTCTGGATAAAGGTGGAATGGATGCGTCCGTCCGGCCCCAGGGCTTTCAGCAGGCCCTCCACATAGGTGGAAAGCAGCTTGGAATAGGTGCGGTACTTCAAAATATCATCCACCGCCGGGCTGTAGGCACGCAGGCTTTCCAGCGTTTCGGCGTCGGTGGAATAGCCGCGGGCCGTTTTTTTGCGGGGCGGCAGGCCCAGCTTGTCAAACAGGGCTTCGCCCAACTGCTTGGGGCTGTTCAGATTGAACTCGTACCCGACCTCAGCATAAATGTTCTGCAAAATGCCGTTCAGCTCGGCGCGCAGGCTATCGCCGAACTGGCGGATGCCCTCGGCGTCCACCGCAAAGCCGATGCGCTCCATGTCGGCCAGCACGCGGGCCAGAGGCAGCTCCATCGTGGCCAGCAGGTCGTGGCCGCCCTGCTCGTCCAGCTTAGTGGAAAGCACATCCAGCAAGGCGGAAAGCGCCCCGGCATCCGGCGCGGCGGCGCAGGCAAAGGCGGAGGCAGCAGCGTATTCTGCCGCCAGCTGCCCGGCCTGGTAATCACTGGCCGAAGGATTCAGTAGGTAGGCGGCCAGCTTGCCATCAAACACAATGGCCGCGCCAACGCCGCCATGCTCCAGTGCAATGTGGTACAACGGCTTTGCATCAAACACACGCAGCTGCACCCCGGCGGCATCCAGCAGAGAGGGCAGGCGGTCGTTATCCAGCAGGTAAACGGAATCCCCCTGCACGGCGTACCAGCTGCCGTCCTTGTTCTGGGCCAGGTCATATCGGCCTTCCGGCGCAAGGGGCAGCAGGTCGGGCTGCACTTCCGGCAGAGTCTCTGCGCTGGCGGCAACCGCTGCCGGGGATTCATCCAGCCCCCAGCGGGCGGTCAGCTTGTGCATTTCCAGCTCAGCCAGCAGCTGGGCTGCGGCAACCGGGTCCCCGGCAGTGCGGCAGTAGTGCTCCGGCGCAGTTTCGATGGGAGCGTCCTTGCGGATGGTGCCCAGCATGTGGGAAAGCTCGGCCAGCTCCTTGTTGGCTTCCAGCTTTTCCCGCTGTTTGGGTTTGATGGCTTTGTCGTCCAGGTGCTCATACACGCCCTGCAAACTGCCGAACTTCTGCACCAGGGCAAGGGCGGTCTTTTCGCCAATGCCGGGCACGCCGGGAATATTATCGGAAGCATCGCCCATCAGGCTTTTTACTTCGATCAGCTGCGGCGGGGCCACGCCGTATTTTTCCTGGATGGCGGCGGGGTCCATGGGCAGCGTTTCGCGGTTGGTGGCAAGCAGCACCGTGGTGGCATCGTCTACCAGCTGCAGGCTGTCCCGGTCACCGGTCGCCAGCAGGGTGGTGCCCCCGGCGGCCTCGTTGGCGGCGGCCAGCGTGCCCAGGATATCGTCCGCTTCCCAGCCGGGCTTGCTGACCTGCACAAAGCCAAGGTCGGTCAGCAGCTGCTTTAATACCGGCATCTGCTCCGCCAGCTCCTGCGGCATACCGTGGCGGGTGGCCTTGTAGCCGTCATAGGCGGTATGGCGGAAGGTGGGGGCTTTTTCGTCCCAGGCAATGGCCACAGCGTCCGGGTGGTGGGCGGAAAGCAGGTTGAGCAGGATATTCTGGAAGCCAAAAATGGCGTTGGTGTAGCGCCCATCCTTGGTTGTCAGCAGCTTGATACCGAAGTAAGCCCGGTTCACCAGACTGTTGCCATCCAAAACCAGCAGTTTCATACAGGAACCTCCGAAAAAACGAAACACATCGATCGCAATAATAAAAATAGTATATCACAAATTGCACTGGTGTGGGGAGTGTGGTAAAATAATATTTCAGCTGAAGCAAAAACAAAAGTTGGGAGAGAGTTAGGAGGTAGGAGCTAGGAGGTAGGAGTTATTGGTGTGCGCTGGCGCGCACGATTTTGAATATTAGGCTTTTCCCAAAATTTCAAAATGCGGCGCAAGCCGCACCTTTCACTCCTCACTCCTAACTCCTCACTCCTAACTATTGAAAAATATGCAATTACGCAATCTAACCATTCCATATGCACAGCCGGCGGTGTTTGCGCCGATGGCGGGGTTTACGGATGCGGCGTGCCGGCACCTGATGGCGGACCATGGCGCGGCGTGGACAGTAAGTGAGATGGCCAGCGCCAAGGCCATTACCTTTGGCGATGACAAAAGCGTGCGCCTGCTGCGGGATAATGCCCCCCATGGCATTTATGCCGTGCAGCTGTTTGGGGCCGAACCCGAAACGATGGCACAGGCTATCCGGATCATTCAGGAAAAAGGCGTGCAGTTTGATATCCTGGATATCAACATGGGCTGCCCGGCACCCAAGATCACATCCAGCGGTGCAGGCAGCAAACTGATGCAGGACCCGGAGCTGTGCGGCCGCATGGTGGCCGCTGCCCGCGGAGCCCTGGGGCCGGATAAGCCTCTGACCGTTAAAATGCGCATTGGCTGGGATGCCGAGCAGCTGACCGGCGTTGCTGTGGCCCGGCAGTGTGAAGCAAACGGTGCAGACCTGATCGCCGTGCATGGCCGCACGCGGGAGCAGATGTACATCCCGCCCATTGATGTGGATGCCATCACGGAGATCCGCAAAGCGGTCGGCATTCCGGTGCTGGCAAACGGCGATATCACCACGGCGGAAGGCGCAAAGCAGATTTTGGAGCAAACCGGCTGCGCGGGCGTGATGATCGGCCGCGGCGCGCTGGGCGACCCCTGGCTGTTTGAGCGCATCAACGCCGTATTGACTGGCCAGCCGGAGCCCGGCGAACCCAGCCTGAACGCCCGGATGAGCGCCCTGCGCGCCCAAATCTACGAAATGTGCGAAGAAAAAGGCGAATGGACCGCTATGCCCCAGGCCCGCGGTCAGGCCATGCACTATATGAAAGGTCTGAAAGGCGCCGCGTCCCTGCGCCGTTATTGTTCCATGCTGGAGCATTTTACCGATGTGGACAAGCTGATTGAGGCGGCATATAAGCTCCAAGGGTAGTTAGGAGTTAGGAAGTAGGAGTTTATGGTGTGCGCTGACGCGCACGATTTTGAATAGTAACCTTTTCTTATTTTCAAATTTTCGAAAATGCGGCGCAAGCCGCACCTTCAACTCCTAACTCCTCACTCCTACCTCCTAACGATTTACTTACTTTCTCGTTAGCTCATCCAGGTTCTGCGTATAGCACGGCAGCATGTGCTCAATGAAATAATCGGCTTCGGGGCTGTGCATGGCGGCCAGATCGGCTTTTTGCTGGGCGAGAGCGGCGGTGAACTCGCGGTTGCCGCTTTCCACCTCCTCCATGCACTTGATCAGGGCCGAAAGCCGGTCTGCGGCTTTCAGCAGCTTGCGCTCGGCATCGTTCAGCACACTGCCGGTCAGGTAGCTGCCTTCGATCTCATGCAGCTCCGGCGGCAGCAGATCCGCCATGGCAAGGGCGCTTTCCCGTTCCACGGCCTTGTAGGCGGTGCGCAGGGCTTCGTTCTTGTATTTGACCGGGGTAGGCATATCGCCGGTCAAAATTTCCGGCGCATCGTGGTACAGCGCCGCGGCGGCCACGGTGTCGGGGCGGATATCGGCCCCGGTGTGGGTGATGTTCCGGGCAATCAGGCAAAGCGCATGGGCCAGCAGGGCGGTATCCGCCGTGTGCTCACTCAGGCTTTCCTGCCGCATGCAGCGCATCAGCGCCCACCGCGTAATATACTTCATGCGCCCCAAAAGAGCGTGAAAAGGGTATAGAGACAAAACAAAGCACCTCACTCTTGAAAAAATCAGGAATTAGGAATTAGTAATGAGAAATTAAATGGTGGGCAATGGGGCAGACCTTTTGCTAAGGCAACACCGCACAATTCCCGCCTTACGGCTTAAGCACCGCTCCGACGGCTGCGGCACGGCATCTGCGTTGCCAAAATGCTCGATAATACACAAAGTATTA
>ERZ1034969.887-NODE-887-length-14548-cov-45.830953_pt1 | contig 14548 bp, 9 predicted proteins | sample MGYA00520624_ERZ1034969 | MGnify/ENA primary metagenome ERZ1034969 (study PRJEB33766, sample SAMN09781776) | gut metagenome | biome: gut microbiome | host: Homo sapiens | place: Madagascar | study: EMG produced TPA metagenomics assembly of the PRJNA485056 data set...
GGACGCCGCCCTCTCAAGGCGGAGATCACCAGTTCGAATCTGGTACGGGCTACCATGAATTTGAGACCCGGACTTCCCACGGAAGCCCGGGTTTTTTTTCCGAGCAAACCATCTGCAATTCCCATTTGGCCCATAGCTTTACGTTCTGCTTGTGGCCCTTGCGGGTACAATATGCAAGATATTTGGACGGTCAGAAGGAGCCTCATGAAGGAGTCCTCTCAGCATACATCTAAGCCCCAGGTCGAGGTTGAGGCCTCGGGTGGCGATGACAACAAGGGTGCACGTCGCGGTGCCATTTTTATCGGCGTCGTGCTGGTTGGCTATATCGTTTATCTGATTGCGACCGGTCAGATGGGACAGTTCTGGGCTGCCATGTCGAGCGTTCAGGCGCCGTGGCTCGTTGCTGCATGCTTTTGCATGTTCCTGTATCTGTTCTTCGGCATCGTCGCCTATGCGATCGCCGTCTGGCTCGATCCCAATTCGCCCGTCGGCATTCGCGACCTGATCTCTGTCGAGGCGAGCGGTATCTTCTTTGGCAACCTGACGCCCATGATGATGGGCTCTACGCCTGCCCAGATTTACCGCCTGACCAAGGCAGGCCAAAATGTCGGCGAGGCCGGTGCCACGCAGTTCACGCGCTTTATCGTGTATCAGTTTGGCCTCGTTGCCTGGGGTGCCATTCTGCTGCTTGCCCGCATGCCGTTTTTCGCCGAGCGCTATGGCGACATGACGTTGCTGTGCGTCTTTAGCTTTGGCGGTCACTGCTGCATTCTGCTTGGCATCTTTGCCGTCGCGCTCATGCCCAAGACCGTCACGCGCGTCGCGCACTGCATTATCAATTGGCTCGAGCGAATGGGCGTCTCGGCCACCAAGATTGAGGGCTGGCGTACGTTTGTCGACGGCGAAATCTACTCGTTCTCCGAGAAGTTCAAGCTTTCAGCCGGCCACTTTTCGTCCATGCTGCTCACGGTGGTCATCACCATGTTGCAGCTCGCGTTTTTCTACCTCGTGCCGTATTTCCTGATGCTTGCCTTTGGCCACCACGAAGTCGACTTTTTCTCGGTCATGGCCGCGAGCGCCTTTGTTCAGCTCCTGAGCTCTGCTGTTCCCCTGCCCGGTGGCACCGGCGGTGCCGAGGGTGGCTTCGCGCTGTTCCTGGGTCATTTCTTTGGATCGGCGTCGACCGCCGGTTATCTGCTGTGGCGCCTCATTACGTTTATCGCGCCGACGATTTTGGCCGCGCCCCTGCTGGGCCTTAAAAGCGCTCACAACGAGAGTATCCACGCACGCTGGGATCGCGCGATGCGCAAGCTCGGACGAACGCCTCAGACGTCCTCTAAGCCTGCAAAGCCCCATCCTGTGAACGCGGTTACGGTGGATCCCAATCAGCATGCTCAGAAGGCTTCTGGGGCCGCCAAACCGTCGCATAAGGCCTATGTGCGCCAGACAGGCGACGGCATCCGTGTGTCTCCGGCTGCTTTGAACAAAAAGAAGCTTCCTAAGGCGTAATAGTTGGTCGTGCGTTCTTCATGTTGCCGGGCATTATTGTGCCGGATGGGGGATAATCCTCTTACGTAGATTAACTCTCATCTGTTGATGAATGCTTGCATTCCGAAGGGACACGTCCATGGACACCAGCAAACCGCGCCTCGACCGCCGCATCGTTCGCAGCCGCAATGCCATTCTTTCTGCGTTTGAGCGCCTGCTGATGGATAAACCGCTTGCCGATATTACCGTGAGTGCCATCGCGCGTGAGGCAAATGTCGACCGCAAGACCTTTTACGTTCACTTCGGTACGGTCGACGGCCTGCTCGATGCCATCGCCGCCGATGTGGTGGAGATGATCGTCGACTCTGTCGAAAAGACGCTTTCCACTATGGGCAGTGACCCCAACGAGCGCGCACTTGGAGCGGCGGCTACCTTCTTCAAGACGATCAACGAGGCACTTTGCAATAACCTCGTGCTCAATCGCCAGCTGATTGAAAACATCCCGCTCGACGATTTTATGACGCGTTTGCGCGTGCCGCTCGAGCATGAGATTGCCGAGCGCGACTTGCTGCCCCATGGCCTCAAGGACGAGATGTTCGACTATTATCTGGCGTTTTTGCTTTCGGGCATTATCGGCATTTACCGCACGTGGGCGCTCTCCGATGGCTCGGTGCCCATCGAGCGCATCTCGGAGGTCGCTAACAATCTGACGTTGAACGGCCTATCGAGTCTGGAATCTCGTTTCGAATAGCACGAGCGCCTTATCCCCCTGAGTTGCGGTGAAATAAGGACTGAATAGGCCTTTTAACAGCTTAAACACTCCCTATTTCACCGCAACTTATTGGTGGTGGCTTACTGGTAGCGCAGGCACTCCACGGGGTCGAGTTTTGCGGCGCGGCGGGCGGGGTAGAAGCCAAAGATCACGCCGATGCCGACGGAAACCGCAAAGGCCAGCAGTACCGTGGCGATCGAAAAACTCGGCGTAATGGTACCGCTGGCACCGAGCTCGCTCAGCACGCCGGAACCCGCGGCGAACATCGCTAGACCCCAGGCAAGCAGGTAGCCAATCAGGACACCTAACAGACCACCAGTGATGCACAGCGCCGAGGACTCGGCCAAAAACTGCGCGGTGATATCGCGACGACTGGCGCCCAGGGCACGGCGAATACCGATCTCGCGGATGCGCTCAGTCACGTTGGTTAGCATCATATTCATAATGCCGATACCGCCGACAAGCAGAGAGATACTGGCGACAGCGCCCATGATGAGCGAGAAGGCACCCATAAAGGAATTGAGGGCGTCGATGGCGCTTTTCATGGAGCTTACCGTTACGCTGTCATACTCGCTGTCCTCCGAGATGCCCTTCATGCTGCGCACCTTGGACTCGATGGTCTTGCAGAGCTCATCCATGTTCGTGCCCTCGGCGGCGAGCGCCGTTACGCTGGGAAACGATGGGTTCTCGTCGCCAAAGAGGCCCGAGATGGTCTCGCGCGGCATGTATAGCGTGAGCGAGCCCATGGAGTCGCTGCCGCCGTCGATAACACCGACAATCTGCACCTCACCGTTGGAAAGCTTGATGGTCTTGCCCACCGCGTCCTGCTCGTTGCCGTACAGCTGATCGGCACCGCCACGGCTGATGAGCGCCACGCGTGCACCAGATTGGGACTCGGCCTGGGTGTAGGTGCGCCCCGCGACGAGCTTGCTGGCGCCCACCGCGTCGAGCATGTCGCTATCGACGCCCTGCGCCATGACGGTATAGCTTTTGTCACCTGTCTTGTACTCGGTATAGGCGCTGTCCACGATGCCGATCTGCTCGATCGCCGGCACCATCTTGCGAAGCTTCTCGACGTCCGACTCGGTGAGCTCTTGGGACGAATAGATCTGTACCATGCGAGCGGCGTTAAGACCCAGGCTGTTGACCAGGCTGTTTTGGATACCGCCGATAAGCGAGGTCATGGCTATGACCGACGTGATACCGATGACGATGCCCAGGATAGTGAGCAGGCTGCGTCCCTTGTTGGCCTCGAGCGAGTGAAGGGCTTCTTGGACCAGATCGCGGGTGCTCATGCCCTCGCTCCTTTCGGCTGATTGGTGGTTGCAGAAATCCCGGGCAGATTGTTGACGGCCCCGCGTAGCGTATTCGGTGTATGCGCGATATATGCGCCGTCATGGATTCGACCGTCGCGAATGGTCACGGCACGATCGGCCTCGGCGGCAATGCCAGGGTCGTGCGTAATGAGAACGATGGTCTTGCCGCGTTCCTGGAGTTTGTGGAAGGTCTCCATCACGAGCGCTCCGGTGGCGGAGTCCAGGTTGCCCGTCGGCTCGTCGGCCAATATGATGGGCGGATCGTTGACAAGGGCGCGCGCGATGGCGACGCGCTGCATCTGTCCGCCCGAGAGCTCCGATATGCGATGATCCCAATGGTCGACCGGAAGCGTGACGGCTTGCAGCGCGTGCACGGCGCGCATCTCGCGCTGGCTGCGCGGCACATTGGTGTAGGACAGCGGCAGCATGACGTTTTCGATCACCGTCAGGCGCGGCAGCAGGTTGAAGCTCTGAAAGACAAAGCCGATGCTCAGCGCGCGCACCTCGGTGAGCTCATCATCGTCGAGCTCGGCGACGTTGAGCCCTTGCAGGAAATAATCACCCGCCGTCGGCTTGTCCAGGCAGCCCAGGATGTTCATGAGCGTCGACTTGCCCGAGCCCGAGGGGCCGGTGATTGCGACGAACTCACCGGGGTTCACCGCCAGGCTCACGTTGTGCAGGATGTGGGCGCAACCGGCTTCGCTCTCAAAGATGCGGTGCACGTTGCGGATGTCGATGACGGGACGCATTACTTGCCCTCGTCGGCAGACATATTGTCGCCGCCGTCTGCCGTCATGCCTGTGCCGGTATCCGTCACGATGGTGTCGCCGTCGCGTAACTTGGTAATCGGGACGTCTGGGTTGATCTCGTTGCCCTGGTCGTCGCGCTTGACCTGGGTCTTACCGACTACAGCCTCGTTGTCGTTTTGCGTCACGACGGTCACCTTCACGCGGCGCGTCTTCTTGCCTTCCGAATCGGTGGCCAGATTGACGTAATAGTGCTCGCCATCTTCGGTCATCAGCGCCATGGTCGGCACCATAACCACGTCGTCGAGCTTCTCGGTCACTACCGAGACCTCGGCAGTCATACCCGGCTTAAGGCGACTGTCGGGTGCTTCGATGAGGATGTCGACGTTAAAGGTCACGCTGCCGCCGCTACCGGAGCCGGAGTCAGAGTTTGCCACCGAGGCGATAGCCGTGACGGTGCCCTGGCTCACGATATCGGGAAACGCGGGATAGGTCACGTTGGCGCTTTGGCCCACGGCAATTTTGGCGATATCCTTTTCGCCCACCTGAACCGTCACCTTCATCTTGGACAGGTCGGCGATTTGCATGCACTGCTTGCCGCCGCTCGTGTCGCCTTCGCCCATAATCATGCCACCCGTCACCGTGGCGCCGACCTTGGCGTTGAGCTCGACGATGCTGCCCGAGCTGGGCGCGGTCACGGTGCGCTCGGCGGCTTTGGCGTTGGCTTGGTCCAGGGTCGCCTGGGCCGAGGCTAGGTTGCGTTGGGCGCTCGAGACGGCACTCGTGTCGGCGGTGCCGCTGGCACCACTCGCGCTTGCCGCATCTGCTTCAGGCGCCGGAGCGGCTTGGGCGGCAGCTACCGCTTTCTGTGCCTTGGCGAGGTCTTCCTGTGCCGCTGTCACCGCGCGCTGCGCCTCGGCAACGTTGCGATCGAGCTCGTCGTTTTTAATAGTCATGAGCACGTCGCCCTCGTTGACGGACTGGCCGGCTTGCACGTTGATCGATGCCACCGTTCCGTCGACAGAAGGGGAGACCACCGAAGCCGAGATGGGCTTGAGCTGGCCTTTAGCCTCGACGGTGGTCGTAAACGTGCCCTCGGTGACCATGTCGGTCACCGGCCCGTTGGTACCTGCGGGCCGTGCGTTGATGACTAAGGTCACGACAACGGCGATGAGCACAATGGCGGCCACAACTCCTGCCGCAATGCCGCGCCGGATGAGCTTTTTGCGCCGACGCTCGGCACGCTTCGCTTTGAGCTTGGCGTAGGCCTCTTCGTCAGAAATCTCGGTTGTATCGCTTGTGCTGCCGTTTTGCTGTGCGGCGTGCACGTTTGTTATGAGGGGAAGCGTTTCGGTGGCACCCTCGGGCGTTCGATCGGCATCATTCGGTCCCGGGGTAATGGTGGGGACATTCGACATGGCGTCTCCTTTATAGAAAGTTTCTTGATAAGTATATGCGCCCGTCGCGATGGTCGGGCGCATATAGCGGTATCTTTCGGAACTGTTAGATTGGAGCGTAGTCCCCGTTGTGCGAAGGCGTGATTCCCTACGAGTGCACGACCACGCACAGACCGACGCTGATGCAGTCGTGGAGCGCCTTGGCATCGGCCAGGCGCAGGTTGATGCAGCCGTGGCTTCCGCACCACTTATAGGACTCGGCATTGTCGAAGCTCTTGTCGTTTTGCCAGGTGGCGTCGTGGAAACCGATCATATTGCCCTCGAACGGCATCCAATAGCTGACCGGGCTCTCGTATTTGGGTTTTCCGGTCTCGGGGTCTTTAGCACCGATGAGCTTGCTTGCGCCGTCGTTGCTGTTGATCTGCCACACGCCCTCCGGGGTGGCGTCTTCGCCCGGTTTGCCGGAAATAAAGTTGGCCTCCCACACGATATTGCCGTTCTCGTCGTAGTAGCGCGCGTGCTGCTCGGACAGGTCGACATCGATATAGGCCTTCCAATCGGGCTCGCCCTTGGCGGTAAACGTGTCGGCCTTCTTGGAGTACGAAATCTCGATATCGCCGGTCTGCTTGTTATTGATAGCGTCCTCGACCTGCTTGGCGAGCGTGTCGCTGTCGATGGACCAGCCAAAGTCGCCGCCCTCGACAGCGCACTCCTTGCCGTCGGCGCGTGTCCACCAGCGGGTGGAGCCCACGGTGTTAAAGCCGTTGGCGAGCTCGGCGGCCCAGCTGCCGATCTGCGACGTATCGAGCGTGGGGTTGGCCGGATCGGCGAAGCTGATCCACTGCAGCACCGAGCTGCCGTCCACTTTACCAGCATCATTGCCGTTGAGCTTAAGGGTCACGTTGACGCCCAAGAAGTTGTTGGCGGCATCGCATGCAGCCTGAATCTGGTCGTTGGTGAGGGTGCCGTTGAGCGGTTCGTAGGCGTCGTTGCCGATCTTGGTGATATCGACGTTCTCGGCGAGCGACGCGAGTTCGATCTCGGCATATTTGATGACGTGCTCGCGGTTGAGCTTCTCATTGGACCGGGCTTTCTCAACGGTGAACTTGCCGGCCTTCTCATCATAGGAGCTGGCGGCCTCGAAGGTACCCGAGCGGCCCTCGTTGAACTCGTCGATGGCGCTGCCCAGGTCCTCCTCAAACTGCTTTTGGTCAAAGGCATCGGAGAGCATGGACAGGTCGACGTCCTGGTCCAAGTCGACCGAGCCGTTCTTGGTGGCGCTAACGGTTTTGCCGCCGAGCGACGCGATGAGGCGCGATGGCCACAGCAGCGGCTCGTTTTTGCTGATAATCTCGTGGGCGGCTTCCTCGCCATCGACGATGGGCTCGTCGGACTCGGGCTGGTAGGTCCAGCTAAAGTCATCGCCCTCCACGGTGAGCTTGTAGTGCTTCCATGTCGAGTTGACCTTGGTGGCTGCCGAAGATGCGTTAGAGAGCGAGATGTCGACGCCGGCGATGGTGGTGTTGGGGTAAGCGACCTGCGAGAACGCCACGACGCCTACGATGTAGACGATCGCGACGAGGCCGAGGACGACAAAGAGGGCCGTCTTGCCGCCCGACTTGCTGCTTTTGTTGGTGCGCTTGTCCGCGGGCCCGCGATTGCTTGCCGCGCGAGCGTGCGAAGGGCCCTGCTTGGGGGCGGCACCCTGTGCGGGGCGCTGCTGGTATTGACGCTGATTCGGGCGCTGGGAGGCATTGGCCGGGCCGTGTTGTTGAGTGTGGGCCGGCGCGATGGGGCGCGGCGATTGGACGCCGCCAGTATGCCTACTGGGCTGTTGCGGATCGGGAATCATGTTGCTGCGGTCGATTTGCGACATCGTTTATATTTCCTTCGAGTTTCGCCTTGCGGCTCATCGTGTTTTAACTGGGCTTGCATTATAGCGATTAGCCTGTTGTTTGTGGTGCGGAAACAGTATCAGTTTGGAGAAGTCTGCCTATCCGCATATGCCGCATTTGGCGCAGGCAGAAAGCGCGGCCGGGGCTTGAGCGATGCCGCCCTTGGCCGTCTCGCGCAGGGTTGCCGGCAGGGCGTGGCCCACCGAGAGCATCACATGCGCCATCTGGTCAAACGGCACCAGGCTCTTGATGCCGGCGAGCGCGAGCTGGGCCGAGCTGAAGGCTGCGGCCACGCCGATGGCATTGCGATTTTGGCACGGCACCTCGACAAGGCCTCCGACGGGGTCGCAAACGAGGCCCAGCAGGTTGCTCAGCGCGATGGAACTGGCATCGAGTGCCTGCTCGGGGGTGCCGCCGAGCATCTGCACCAGCGCGGCGGCGGCCATGGCGGCGGCACTTCCCACCTCGGCCTGGCAGCCGCCCTCGGCGCCGGCGACGCAGGCGCTCGTGGTGAGGTTGAGGCCGATGGCGGCGGCGCAGTAGAGGGCGTCCATGACCTGCTCGTCGTCGAGCTGAAGGTGATCGGCGAGCGCCAGCACGCAGCCGGGCACGACGCCTGCGGAGCCGGCCGTGGGGGCGGCGACGATCACTCCCATTGTGGCGGAGCGCTCAAGGACGGCCATGGCGCGGGCCACGGCATCGGTCTGGACGGCGCCCATCAGGCTTACGCTCAAGTCGTTGCGGCCGGTGGCATCAACGAGCTTGGCCTCGCCGCCGATAAGCCCGCCGAGCGAGCGCTGAGGATTGGCGATGGGGGCCGTGGTCTCCTCGCGCATGACGTCGAGCACGCGGCGCATGGCGGCGACGGCGTGGGCCTCGCCGGTCAGGCGCGCCTCGCGAACGGCCATGACGGCGCCGATGTTGAGGCCGAGTTCGGCGCAGGCGTCGAGCAACTGCGCACCATCGTCAAAGATTTCCTTGGCCGAAACGCCGGGGGAGAGCGACGAGGCCGAGCCCGGGAGCTCGATAAAGGTGGCGTAGTTTACATTGTCGAGCTTGCGCAGCATGGGGATGACGGTGTCGTCGGGGGCGCCATCGGTTTCAAAGACGGAGTATGCCTGGCCGCCCACCTCGGTGCGGTAGGTGCGGCAGAAAGCGATGTTCACATGGGCGTAGGCGAGCAGGTTCGTGAGCGCGGCGAGCACACCGGGGACGTCCTGGTGTGCCACGAAGAGCGTGGAATACATGCCCGAGATATCGACGCCGACGCCGTTGATGCGGCTGATGCGCATCTTGCCGCCGCCGAGGCTCTCGCCGCGGACCTGCGCCGTGGCGCCCGTATCGTCGGCCATGTCGATGTCGACGGTGTTGGGATGGATGGAGGCGTCGTCGCCCTTAATTTCAAAGTGGTAGTCGAGGCCCTGCTCGCGTGCGAGGTCGAAGGCCTGCTTGATGTTCTCGTCGTCGGTGTCGAGGCCCAGGATGCCCGCGACGAGCGCACGATCGGTGCCGTGGCCGCGGTAGGTGTGGGCAAAGGAGTTCCACAGGCCAAAGGTGACCTTAGTGATGCGGCCTTCCAGCAGGCTGGCGGCAACTTGGGCGCACCGCAGGGCGCCGGCGGTGTGCGATGAGCTGGGGCCGACCATGACGGGGCCCAAGATCTCGAATGCCGAGGTCGTAGCTAGTGTTTGCGGCTTGCCTGCCATGGCTGCTCCTTTGCCTTGTCTCGTCGTTCCGAGGGGCGGGGCATACTCTGTCCCGCCGTTCCGAGGGCTTTAGTATTTGGTCGCCTGCTCGGACAGTCCTGCTCGCACGGAGGCCACATTAAGTGGCCTCCGGCTCGTGCGGAACTCGCGATCGACCAAATACTAAAGCCCTCGGAACTTAGGATACATGGTTGGCGCAGCCAGGTGGCAAAATTCATTAGCTGGAGACGCTGTACGGTTTCATATCGAAACATCACCACCACCGGTTTAATTAAAAAGAAGTACCGCTTGGGGGCGGTACTTCTTTTTGAAAGCGTGCGTGTTGTTGCGACCTTAATGGTTCTTAATTAGAGACCGCAGGCTGCTTTGAGCTCGTCGACCCTGTCTGTTTGCTCCCAGGTGAAGTCGGCGTCTTCGCGGCCGAAGTGGCCGTAGGCTGCCGTCTTCTCGTAGATCGGTCGACGCAGGTCCAGATCGCGGATGATCGCGCCCGGGCGCAGGTCGAAGGTTTTCTCGACGGCTTCGACGATCTTGTCCTCGGCAACATGCGCGGTTCCGAAGGTGTCGACCATGATAGACAGCGGCTTGGACACGCCGATGGCGTAGGCCAGCTCGACCTCGCAGCGGTCGGCCAGGCCGGCGGCCACCACGTTCTTGGCGACCCAGCGCGCGGCGTATGCGGCGGAGCGGTCGACCTTGGTGCAGTCCTTGCCGCTGAAGGCACCGCCGCCGTGACGGCCGTAACCGCCGTAGGTGTCGACGATGATCTTACGGCCGGTGAGGCCCGTGTCGCCCATGGGGCCGCCCACGACAAAGCGACCGGTGGGGTTCACATAGATGTCGGCGTTGTCCCACGGCATGTTCTCGGCGGCCATGACGGGGGTGATGACGTGCTCGATGAGGTTGTTCTTGATCTTGCCCATGTCCTCGATCTCGGCGGCATGCTGCGTGGAGATGACGATGGTTGTGACCTCGACGGGCTTGCCGTCCTCGTAGCGCACCGTGACCTGGGTCTTGCCGTCGGGGCGCAGGTAGGGCAGGGTGCCGTCGTGGCGCACGGCGGCCAGGCGCTCGGCCAGGCGGCTCGCCAGGTAGTGCGGCATGGGCATGAGGGTCTTGGTCTCATTGGAGGCATAGCCAAACATCATGCCCTGGTCGCCGGCGCCGATCAGGTCGATCGGGTCGGTGGTGGCGCCGGTCTGGGTCTCGAAGGACTCGTCGACGCCCTGGGCGATATCAGGCGACTGCTCGTGGATGAGGCTCATTACGCCGCAGGTGTCGCAGTCAAAACCGAACTTTGCGCGGTTGTAGCCAATGCGGCGGATAACGCCACGGGCAATCTCCTGCACGTCGACGTAGGCCTGGGTGCGAATCTCGCCGGCGACGATGACCGTGCCGGTGGTCACGAGGGTCTCGCAGGCGCAGCGGACGTTCTCCACGTTGGCAGGCACGCCGTTGGGGGCGATGTAGCCCTGCTCCTGGAGCTCTATTTCTTTGGCGAGGATTGCGTCGAGGACGGCGTCGCTGATCTGGTCGGCGATCTTATCGGGATGGCCTTCGGTCACCGACTCCGACGTAAATACAAAGGACCCGTGTTGGGGTGGGATGGAACGAAGTTCTTCTGGCATAATAGCCCCTTTCAAAATACGTGTCCCGGCGACCGTTACCATTCCGCCGAGCTCTATATGCAAGGACACATCATATCGCGTAAATCAAACATTCACACCCTTTCCGCACCTACTCATTGGGGACAGACTTAAATAAGTAGCCTTAAACTAAGGATGTTCCCAGCGACTGGTCATTTAAGTCTGTCCCCAATGAGTAGGTCGGTGCCCTTTGTGCGGAGGTGGGCATTGTTGCTTTATACTGGTGCGGTTAGACATCCATCCTGCAATCGAGGAGATTTCCATGGCATCAGACGTTCGCGTCCGCTTTGCACCCTCACCCACGGGCAAGCTGCACATCGGCGGCGCCCGCACCGCTATCTATAACTGGGCTTTTGCCCGCGCAAACGGCGGCACGTTCATCCTGCGCATCGACGACACCGACCCCACCCGTTCCACCGACGAGAACACGCAGATCATCTTGCGCGCCATGCGTTGGCTGGGCCTGGACTGGGACGAGGGTCCCGAGGTGGGCGGCGACTATGGCCCCTACGCTCAGACCGAGCGCCTGGACCTGTACAAGCAGGCCGCTCAGAAGCTCTGGGACGAGGGCAAGGCCTATCCCTGCTTCTGCACCAAGGAGCAGCTCGAGGCTGATCGCAAGGCCGCGCAGGAGCGCAAGGACCCCTTCCAGGGCTATCAGCGCCGCTGCCGCGATCTTGATCCCGAGGAGGCGCACCGTCGCATCGAGGCCGGCGAGCCCTACGTCCTGCGCATCAAGGTGCCCGAGGACCGCGGTGACGTCGTCATCCACGATGCCGTCCACGGCGAGGTGACCTTCGACGCCAAGGAGCTCGACGACTTTGTCATCTTCCGTTCCGACGGCACGCCCACGTACAACTTCGCTACCGTCGTCGACGATGCCATGATGAAGATCACCCACGTCATCCGCGGCGACGACCACCTGTCCAACACCCCGCGCCAGGTCATGGTCTACGAGGCCCTCGGCGCCCCCGTGCCCACGTTCGCCCACATCTCGATGATCTTGGGTGCCGACGGCAAGAAGCTCTCCAAGCGCCACGGCGCCACCTCGGTGGAGGAGTACCGCGACGCCGGCTATCTGTCCGACGCCTTCGTCAACTATCTGGCGCTGCTCGGCTGGTCGCTCGACGGCGAGACCACGATCATCCCGCGCGATGTCCTGGCCAGCAAGTTCTCGCTCGACCGCATCTCCAAGAACCCGGCGACCTTCGACCCCAAGAAGCTCGACTGGGTCAATGCCGAGTACATCAACGGCATGTCCGACGCTCAGTTTGCCGACGAGATCATGGTCCCCGAGCTGCACGAGGCAGGCCTCATCGAGGGTAACGTCGAGTACGGCGAGGACTGGATCGACGCACTCGCTGCCATCGTTAAGCCGCGCACCAAGATGCCGGCCGACGCCGTGACTGTCGCCGCTCCCATCTTCGCCACGGCCGAGACGCTCGAGTATGACGAGAAATCCGTCAACAAGGGCCTGGCCAAGGAGGGCATGGGTGCCATTCTGGACGCTGCCAAGGCCGCGCTCGAGGGCGTGGACGAGTGGACCGCCGCCAACATTGACGCCGCGCTTGAGCCGCTGCCCGATCAGATGGACCTCAAGAAGCGCGTGGTGTTCCAGGCCGTGCGCGTCGCCGTCTGCGGCAACATGGTGAGCCCTCCGCTGGGCGAGACCATGGCGCTCGTCGGCCGCGACGACTGCCTGGCGCGCATCGACCGCGCCCGCACGATGGCGCTGTAGCAGCTGCGTAAACGCATGTATCCGAGCCCCGTTCACCTGAGCGGGGCTCTTGTTTCTAAAGACGTATGGGATGGGAGGTATAGAGGCCATGGCCGAGCAACTGTCGCTGTTTGGTTCGCCGGAATCGGAGGAGACTCCGGCGTCGCCGGCATCCGCTGCTGCCTCGGCCAAGCCCGGGCCTGCGCCCGAACCCGTCGTTGCTTACGCGAGCGTAGTCCTCGACATTCCCACCCGTGCGCTGTCCGAGCCATTCGCCTATGGCATTCCGCGGTCGCTCGCCAACGATGCCCAGATCGGCTCCACCGTCCTGGTTCATTTTGGCAACCGTGCGGCCGCGGGCTACATCGTCGATATCGCGCCCGAGCTGGCCAACCTGCAAGGTAACGACGCTCTCGACCCCGCGCGCATCAAGCCTATCGAGGCTATCCTCAGCAAGCCGCTCTTTACCGCCGAGGCCGCACGCATTGCGCGTTGGATGAGCCGCGAATACGTCGCAACGCTTTCCGAGTGCCTGCGTCTGTTCTTGCCACCGGGTGGAAGCCCGCGTGTGGTCAAGGGCGACGACGGCTTGTGGACCGTTGAGCGCCCCGCCGTCAAACCCATCAAAAACCGTTGGGTGATGCTCACGCCCGAGGGTTTCGACTACACGCCGCCCAAGACCGCGGTCCGTCAGCGTCAACTCATCGAGGCACTCCAGTGCGGGCCGGTCACGACGCGCGATCTCAACCTGCTCTACAACAGCATGTCGGCGACCATCAAGGCGCTTGAAAAACGCGGCGTCGTAGTGGTGGAGGAGCGCCGTGCCTGGCGCGGTTGCAGCGAGCTGACCACGCTGTCCTCCGCGAGCGGCAAAGCGCCGGTCTCGCTTACAAACGGCCAGCAGCGGGCGCTCGCGCAGATTGAGCGCGCACGCCTGGACGCTCACGGTGACGTGGTGTTGGTCGACGGCGTCACCGGCTCCGGTAAAACCGAGGTTTATCTTTCGGCGATTGAGCGCGTGCTGGCGGCCGGCCGTTCGGCCTGCGTGCTCGTGCCCGAGATTTCGCTGACGGCCCAAACCGTCGGCCGCTTCCGCTCTCGCTTTGGCGAGACGGTCGCCGTGTTCCACTCGCGTCTTTCGGCTGGTGAGCGTCTGGACCAGTGGGATATGGTCGCCAGCGGTGCCGCGCGCGTGGTGGTCGGCGCCCGCTCGGCGCTCTTTTGCCCGCTCAGCGACCTGGGCCTCATCATCATCGACGAGGAGCACGAGACCAGCTACAAGCAGGGTTCCAGCCCGCGCTACCATGCGCGCGAGGTGGCTGCCGAGATGGCGCGCCGCTATCGGTGCCCGCTCGTGCTGGGCTCCGCAACGCCCTCGGCCGAGGCCCTCGACCGCTGCCGCCGCGGCACGTTCGGCGGCGCCACCTGGACGCGCGTCGAGATGCCCGAGCGCCCGGGGCACGCGGTTCTGCCCACGGTTCGCATTGCCGACCTGCGCCGCGAGTTCGCACACGGTAGCCGCTCCATGTTCTCAAAACCGCTGATGGAAGGTCTGGAGCGCGTTGTAGAGCGACGCGAAAAGGCCGTGTTGCTGCACAACCGTCGCGGCTTTGCGCCGTTTCTGATGTGCCGCGAATGCGGTTGCGTGCCCACCTGCAACCACTGCTCCACCGCGCTCACATACCACGAGCGCACGCACACGCTGCAGTGCCACACCTGCGGATCATCCTGGCGCGTGCAGCCCTATCCGGCGCCCACGAGCCGCTGTCCCAAGTGCGGCAGACGCTACCTGGCTAAAATGGGTCTGGGTACGCAGCAGATCGAGGACGCGCTGCACCAGATGCTGCCCGACGACGTCGCCATCA
>ERZ1034969.890-NODE-890-length-14541-cov-14.061163_pt1 | contig 14541 bp, 12 predicted proteins | sample MGYA00520624_ERZ1034969 | MGnify/ENA primary metagenome ERZ1034969 (study PRJEB33766, sample SAMN09781776) | gut metagenome | biome: gut microbiome | host: Homo sapiens | place: Madagascar | study: EMG produced TPA metagenomics assembly of the PRJNA485056 data...
AGGACAAAAAAACAGGCAATTCATCACGTCCTTAAAAGAACGTGTTTCCTTGCACGATTTCAAAAATTAAATTTCCCTTTAAAGCGACATTAATTGTCGCATTACTGCTGTAATATGAAATCATAAAATGAATGACAAGGAAATGAACGGGAGAAGATAATATGAAAAACAATGTTTCCAGTAAGATTTTACTTTCGGATGAAATGGAAGACATGCTGAACGATGCGGATATGAAGAACCTGCCTGATGAGCTGTTCTTGCAGTTTGGCGTTGATGAAAGCGAGTCCGGCATTAAGTTCAGGCGCAGGCTGCAGGATTTCCTGGCTGATAATTACGACGAGGTGAGGGAAGCCATGGAAGATGGTACGGGGATGTCAGCGTTGAAGTCGAATCCGATCAGAAAGGCATATGAGCAGTATCTGATGGAGAAGATGGAATCTGAAGTTGACTTCATGCTGCCACTGAACAGCCTTGTTGTCAGGTCGGGCATGTATGATGAAATCATTGGGGAAATGCTTGATGAAGGAAAGATAGAACTATTCGACCGTGTGTACAGGGTGAAAATGCCACATGTTTCGGACTGGATTTCTCAAATCAGCAGTCAAAATCAGCGGACGGCGGTCAGGATGCGCGTTGAAGGCAACACGCTTGAAGAATGCGGAAGTAAGATGGGAAATCGCAGCAGGCAGTCAGTCGATCAGCTGATAAGAAGTGCACTCAGAAACAAGCCGGCCTTGAGAGAGGATGACTACAGATACTGGTTTGAGAGGTACAACATGGACATGGAGGCATTCAACACGATTTTCCTGAAGGCTGAAACGGACTGCACTTACGGATACCTTGTCATGGTCTGCGGACGCAGGCGCGGCAAGAAAGACGTCAGTGAAATGTTCAATGACCCGTTGCTTACAAAAAGGATGTACCATGGCCTGCGCTTGTACATGACAAGGGACAGCGTGTTCATTCATGGTGAGGATGTTCCGCTCAGGACGTCCTTCATTGCAGAGTGCATTGCCAGAAACGAGTTTGCTGACAGGGAAGGTACGATCAGGGAATTCTACAACCGCTATGTCCAGATTCTGAAAGAAAAACATATTCAGGATGACAAGCGCCTGAACAAGAGTCTCAGGGCATTTGAGGGAATAGTCGACCGCATGAGCTGGTGTCTGCAGAAAACAGGCAGGATTGTAAGATACTGCCCGATTCCGGCAGATGAAGTCAGGGAATTCGTTTCAGCGATGAATCTTGATCAGTACAGAAACATCGAGATGTCAACAGAGAAGATTTTCCGGGACAATGCTGAAATGATGAAAGAATACGATATCCGCGACGGCTACGAACTGCACAGCTTTCTGAGGAAGAACGAAAAAATCTGGAATGGTGACAATCGGTACGACATTTCCTTCAGCAGAATGCCGAACATCCGCTTTGGAAAGTCAGACAGAAACCGCCAGGTAAGAGATCTCATGTTCCGTCTCGCTCCCGTCAGCCTGGATGAGTTGAGCAGGGCATACGAAGACGAGTACGGGGTTTCACCGAGCACCTTTAGAGCGAACATGACTGACTGCATCAGCGGATATTATGATTCAAAGTCATTTTCCTACATCATTGACCAGCCTGCATTAGATGCATCTGAACTGGTCTTCATGAACGAACGGCTTGAAGATGACTTCTACTTCACTGATGACGTCGTGGAAATGTACACTGCAGAATTCGGAGAAGAACATGCTGACAGGCTCAATTCCAAGTCGCTTAAGCAGCTTGGATTCAGGATGTACTCGCAATATGTCATCAGGGATTCATATCAATCTGCCAGGGCTTTCTTCATGCACCTTCTGCTTGCAGACGATGTCATTGACTTAAGGAAGCTGGATGCCAGGCTGGGATATCAGAATGAGTTCAACACCGTGCTTCAGGAACTGAGGAAGGATTACAGCCTGCTTGAATATTCTGATCGAAAGTACATGACATTAGATTACCTGAAGAGGCTTCACCCGGAAGTGACTAAGGATGATCTGAGGCAATATGTTGACGATGCCCTGGTCCATGCAGAGGGGATTGAATACTTTACCGTCCGGAAGCTCGAACGCGCAGGCTTTCACAGCAATCTTGAGGGACTGAACCAGTCCGACTGGTTCTTCGCCGGTCTGATCCGAAACTCGGGCCTGGTGAATTATACCAAGGCAATGGGGGGCTTTATCTTCCGGAAGGGATGCAGGCCAACCGCTTCGAAGTTTCTCCGTCATCTGACAAGGGACTGTGAATTTGATCCTGACTTTGGCGCCCTGAGTGAAAAGCTCAGTGACGAATACGGGCTCTTAATTTCTGAGCAAAAGCTGTTCTCCCAGCTGAAATCCATCGGGTTCTTCGGTCCGGGAGTCCGTCTGGAAAATTCAGACATCATCTACAGAATCGTTGCATAGGAAAGAAGGCCGGCGTTTCAAAATGCCGGCCTTCTTTCTGTTTCTCACAGGCGGAAATGCCCAAATTCCGCTTCCGGCAAAAAAACGCCTCACGCACGATGCGTGGGGCGTTTCTTCAATTATATGTCTACATTTCAACATCCGAACTCTTCGTGCGTTCCTTCAGGGTCAGCGACACAATAAGGCCGGCAATCACCAGGACGGCCGTGAAGTAGAAGCCGTAGTGGACGCCGCTTGTGAAGCGCAGGGATTCGCTTCCGGATGATGCTGCCTGACCCATCGCAATAAAGCTCGTCGCAAGAGCCGTTGCAATTGCGCCGACGATCTGCTGTAGTGTGTTCATGATCGTTGAACCGTCGGCAGATTCCGGACCGGCCAGCGCATTCAAAGCATGCGTCTGGGATGGCGACATCGCAAGCGGACAGCCGATCATCAAAACAACGTGAGCAGCGATGACATAGGCAAGAGACGACTTTGCATCTGCAAAACAGAACATCAAAACGCCGATCAGGGCAATGACGAAGCCAAAGCGAGCAAGCAGCTTGGCCCCCATGCGGTCATACATTCTCCCGGCAAATGCAGAGACCAAGGCATTGACGATGCCGCCCGGCAGCATGATGATGCCGGTCATGGCAACGGGAAGCATCATGGCATTTTGAATGAACTGGGGCATGAGATACATCGCGGACAAAATAATGCCGAAATCAAGCATGACGAGGATGGCGCCGGTCCGGAAGGCAGGCTTGGCGAAGACTCTGAGGTTCAGGACTGGTTCATCAATCTTCAGCTGACGTCCTGCATAAAGGACGAGTACGATGATGCCGACGGCAAGAAGACCGAGCACCCTTGGCGAAGTCCAGCCAGCTTCTGATGCGAGACTCGTTCCTGCAACAATGGAACTGAAGCCGATGACGGATCCCAGCACTGACGGCAGGTCAATCTTCGGACGGGTGATGCGGCTGACGTTCTTCAGACCGATGAAGGCAAAAAGAAGTCCGACAAATAAAATGATTGCAAACATGAAGAAGACGGCACGCCATGAGAGGGCTCCGAGGACGATGCCCGTGACGGTCGGTCCGATTGCCGGTGCAAACATGATGACAAGTGCGTTGATGCCCATCGCAAGTCCCAGCTTCTTCGGCGGGAAGATCAGCATCGCAACCGTGAACATCAGCGGAAGAATCAGTCCGGTGCCGATTCCCTGAATCATCCGTCCGAACAAAAGCATGCCAAAGCTGTTTGCAAAGCCGGAAATCAATGCCCCGACCGTGAAGTCAGCCAAAGCGAAGATGATGATCTGACGGGTTGAAAACCACTTTGAAATCAGACTTGAAAACGGCAGCACGATGCCGATCATCAGCATGTACCCTGTCACGAGCCACTGCAGCGTGCCGGTTCCGACTGAAAAGACCCTGCCAAGCGTCGGCAGTGCAATGTTCAGGGAAGTTTCGCTGAGCATTCCGACGAACGCACCAATCAGCATGGATGACATGGCAAGCCATGGGCGGTCAACTTCAACAATTGCAGTGTTCATACGCATTTCTGCATTTTCCAAAAAAATCTCTCCTCTCAATCCATGTGCAGTCGATTTCTGCTTAAGCAAAGATCGGGAGTCTGGTCCACCGTCGCATTGCTGCGACCTGACTGTCACAATTTCCGTAAAAATACAACATTGATTATCCTAGCACACTGAAAGCGGATGACGTAAGTTAAAAAACGGTTAGAATTTTTCTGAAATGCAGAGCTTTGAAAGGAATTTTTCAGAAAAAACGCAAGATCGCAATGCTTAAAAAAGCATGGACTGAAAACGAAGCTCTGCATTTTCATTACGCAAACGCTTGACCTAAAGTCAGCTTGATGTTTTATAATTGAGCCATCAAAACATGAAAGCAGCATATTATGAACAAGCAGGCCAAATGAGTGTTGTCGATCTGGACAAGCCAGAGATTCAGGAAGGAGACGATGCGATCATTCGCGTCGTTCGCTCATGCGTTTGCGGCTCCGACCTGTGGGCATATTCCGCCGGCGACAGCAAGCAAAAGCACTCGATCAACGACGGACACGAAGCAATCGGCATCGTGGAAGAAGTCGGAGAAAGCGTGACGACGGTCAAGCCGGGTGATTTCGTCATCGTGCCGTTCACGCACGGCTGCGGGCACTGTCCCGCATGTCTGGCAGGCTTTGACGGCGTTTGCGTCGATCATGACGATAATTTCAGCATCGGCGCACAGTCGCAGTACCTGCGCTTCCAGCACGCCGACTGGGCTCTGGTCAAAGTGCCGGGTTCTCTTGACGACTACAGCGAAGGAATGCTCAAATCTCTGCTGACGCTGGCCGACGTCATGGCAACCGGCTACCACGCCGCTAAAACCGCACACGTCAAACCAGGCGACAAGGTCGTCGTCGTCGGTGACGGTGCCGTCGGTCAATGTGCGGTGATCGCTGCCAAGATGCTCGGAGCTTCGCAGATCATCATCATGAGCCGTCACGAAGATCGCCAACGGATGGCGCTCGAATCGGGCGCAACTGATGTCGTGGCTGAACGCGGAACGGAAGGCATCGAAAAGGTCCTCAAACTGACGGGCGGCTACGGTGCCGATGCCGTCCTCGAATGCGTCGGCGCTCAAGGCTCGACCGACCAGGCATTCGGCGTCGTTCGTCCCGGCGGCTTCATCGGCCGCGTCGGCCTGCCGCATGGCGCCAAGATGGATCCAGCAGAAACGTTCTACCGAAACGTCACGCTTGCCGGCGGTCCTGCTTCAGTGACGACCTATGACAAAGAAGTCTTGCTGAAGGCGGTCCTTGACGGTCAGATCAATCCGGGCAAGGTCTTCACGAACAGCTATACGCTGGATGAAATAAATCAGGCATACAAGGACATGGCGGACAGAAAGACGATCAAATCCTACCTCATCATGGACTAGGACAGGCGAGGCTGCGTTGGGCGGCCTCGTTTTTTTGGAAGGTGTGGGAAGCAGCGGCCATGAGCCGTATCTGACGCCGGCGGGGTTGCGTATTAGCAGTGTGAGGCAAGTCAAAATTCCAGTTTTGGTGGGCAACGCGCGTAATTTCCACCAACCATGGAGATCGCCCCCAAAAAAACAAGCCTCCAGGTTACAGACACCGTGACATGACTTCCACACAGTCATGCGCCGCATTGAAATCTCCCTTCCCACAGGCTATAATCAAATGTGTAATCGTTTTCCTTCAACCAGCGGCTTTCAGAAACAAGCAAGCCGCATGTCAGACAACGGGAGGAAGGAGGTGACGCCGATGCCGAAAATCACTGATGAACAGTACAGGTACCTTTCCCGCGCCGTCTACTTCGTGGGCAAGTTTCCGCATCAGTACAGGAAGGGCAGAATGGTCACGATTCATGGCAGAAAGTACGTGGTGGAAGACGTCGAAAGCAATGAGGAAAACGGACTTCAGGCGCTGGCAGTGACGCCAAAGAACGACCCGGACGAACTCGTCATCGCCTATGGCGGAACGGACCCCGCAGACATCAATGATGCGCTGACCGACATCGAGTTCATCGCCCTCGGCAAGGAGCACAGACCCCTGGAGGACGGCAGGGACCGGCTTAGGGAGGTCATTGCGGAAAATCCCCGCGTACAGGAATTCATCTCAAGGCTCGGCCTTGATGGAACTGCACTTCTTGCTGCCAGGGGATCCGGCGACTCCCAGGCCGTTTCTGCGCTGAAGTTCGCGCACCGCGCAACCGGCGGACGCACGTTCACGACGACCGGACACTCCCTCGGAGCGTCTCTTGCCATCTACGTTGCCGTCAAGTTACGGATGTCCTCCACCTGCTTCAACGGACCGGACATCAGCGCCATCCTGTCCGCAGAAGAATGCGCCTGCATCAGAAGCCACCCCTACGAGTTCAGAAACTACCACAACCCCGGCGACATCATCGGCAACGTCACTCCCGACCGTCTCGACTGCGCAATCACCGCCGTGGGACAGCGCGCATCCCTTGACATTCTCGCCTGTCACAGCCTGAGAAGCTGGCACTTCAGCGAATCCGGCTCCGTCACATCAGAGGACGGCAGGCCGCTCCTTGGCGAAGAAGAACTTTCCTTCTGCCGGAAAATTCAGAGCGGAGACCCGGCCTGCAGCACATTTGCCTCGTTCGTTTCCGCTGCTTCCGACAGGGCAGTGAGCGAGGTGCGCGCATCTTCCGAACGTGAGCGCGGACAACTTGTCTCCCGCTGCATACGCCGTGGCGTCAGCCTGTGTTCCTTCATGAACGAACGGGAAGTGCGGGAATTTCTTCTGGAGGAGCTGGAGTTTTCCGGAACCTCCCACGGAATCCCGCGGCCTTACGAACTTCAGGACCGGATCATCCTCCGTGGACTGGCCGGACAACTCAAGGCTGAGCTGACCCGGTTGGCGGAACAGACCGAATCCCGCATCTCCCGTATCAGAAGAGAGGCGGCGGGGGTGTTGAGGGATGCAGAAGAAAGGAGGAATATGTATGGGCAAGGACAAGTGGACCGACATGATCATTGAACTTCAGAGCCTGGCCCAGGCCGGACTCACCTACGGCAGAGACGACTTCGACCTTGAACGCTACGCAAGGATCCGCGACATTGCCGCCGAAATGATGTCAGACATCACCGACATTCCGAAGGAGAAGGTCAAGGATCTCTTCTGCGGTGATACGGGCTACCAGACGCCGAAGATTGACACCAGGGCGGCGATTTTCAAGGACGGAAGAATCCTTCTCGTGCACGAGAGAAACGGTTCCTGGTCACTTCCCGGCGGCTGGTGCGAGCTTTTTCTCTCCGTCAGTGAGAACACCGTCAAGGAAGTCCGTGAGGAGACCGGACTTTTTGCCGAAGTCGACAGCGTCATCACCATTCACGACCGGGAAAGGCACAACATTCCCCACTACGCATACGGTGTCTGCAAGATCTTCACCCTCTGCCATGTCACCGGCGGAATCTTCGAGAAAAATATCGAGACCACCGGCTTTGACTGACAACAGAAGAAATCAAGAAGACATCCCGAGGTCATTCAATGACTCCGGGATGTCTTCCCTATGTTATTCTTCCTTGCCGTTAGTTATTTCGTTATACAGCCTTTCAAGCGTCTCTTCCCTGGCGGCCTTCTTCAGTTCGCACTCCCACACCACAATGACATTCCATCCCAGTTCACGCAGCTCCTTCTGCTCCCGTGCGTCGCGTTCAACGTTTCTTTCGAACTTCTGATTCCAGTATTCCCTGTTAGTTGCCGGAGTGCTTGCATACCTGCAGCCCTCATGACGGTGCCAGAAGCAGCCGTTGACGAATACAACGGTCTTGTACTTTGGCAGCACGACATCCGGATGTCCGGGATATCTCCTGTCGTTTTTTCTGAATCTCAGTCCTTTTGAAAAGAGATATTTTCTGACGATTTCCTCCGGCTTGGTGTCCTTGCTGCGGATGCGGGACATGTTGTAGTGTCGTTGTTGTTCGTTTAGGGTATCGGTCATGTTGTTTATTTCACTTGCTTAGTTAATGAGACTTAAGATTATCATATATAAAGTAGCATCAGATGTGTGAAAATGCAAACTTACTAATAATGTAATGTTTTTTTATCATGGAAACAATCGTTGTAACATGATAATATCATTTTGTAAAACTGCACACTGATGTTCTTATGTGATATAATATGTTCTTAGCTAGATGAACTTGTTTGATTATAAAACGAGTAAGAAGGGTACATTTATTAAAAAACAATAGTTTGCTGAATATCAACGATTATTAGGAAGAGGATTCAAATTGATTAATAACAAACTTACTTGCGTAGACTTGTTTTCAGGAGCCGGAGGGCTGTCAAAAGGATTTATGGATGCCGGTTATGAAGTGCTTATGGGAGTTGACTTTGATGAGGCAGCATTGAAAACATTTAAGGAAAATCATGGTAACTCGGATGCACTAAAATTGGATTTGTATAATCATGATAATATTGATGTTATAATAGACAAACTGAAAGATAAAGGTATTTACTCAGGTGACTTGGATGTTCTTGTAGGAGGACCTCCATGTCAAGGATTTTCTATTGCGGGTCCTAGAGATATGAATGATAAAAGAAATAGTTTATATCTGGCAATGGTGGAATTGGCCAAACGGCTAAAGCCAAGGGCTGTTGTACTGGAAAATGTTCCAGGAATGTTGCAAACTAATGGTGGAATAGGTGCACGTAGAATTATAGGTGATTTTTTGAACATTGGATACAAAATGGTTCCCAAATTATTATATGCCCCGGATTTTGGTGTTCCTCAAATTAGGAAGAGGGTCTTTTTTGTAGGATTGCGCGATGGAGCTGAAACTTTTGATTTTCCGCAACCGAGTGTTAAACCGGAGAATTATGTAACTTGCAAGGATGCAATTGATGATCTTCCGACATTACAAAAAGATTCTGGTGAGATTATTTACGGAGATGAGGAACAAGATTACTTAACTTCTCCAAGAACAGAATATCAACGACTCATGCGAAAAAACTCCAATAAGGTATATAATCATATAGGAAGTGTACCTTCTGAGAAAACGAGATATATGATATCTCTTGTTCCAGAAGGTAAAAATTATAAGTCTTTGCCTGAAAAGTATCGTGGGATGTATAAGTATCATGAAGCGCTTACTAGATATAGTAGCGATAAACCTTCGAGAACGATAAATACAGGACATAGATCTCATTTTCACTATAAGTGGAATAGAATTCCAACGGTAAGAGAAAGTGCAAGATTACAGAGTTTTCCAGATGATTTTATTTTCTATGGAAATAAATCCCAACAGTATAAACAAGTTGGAAACGCGGTTCCTCCAATGTTAGGGTATGTGGTAGCAAGTAAGTTAAAAGATTATCTCCAGGGTAATAAGAAGGATGACGAAAAAGATTAAAATGATAGATTTGTTTGCAGGATGTGGTGGCTTGACTGAGGGGTTTATGCAAACAAATAAGTATACCGAAATAGCTTCTGTAGAGTGGTTGAAGCCTCAAGTAGAGACATTAAGAAAAAGAATGGAAACTAAGTGGGGAGAAGTTGACGCTGTTGATAGGGTTATGTGGTTTGATATTCAACGTGAAGCTGAGTTGTTTCATGGTTGGAATGATGACTCAAACTTTGAATCAGGGAAGGGATTAGATTATTATGTGAATGAGTCTGAAGGAATTGATGCCATAATTGGTGGTCCTCCATGTCAGGCTTATTCTGTTGCCGGAAGGGTTCGAGATGAAAATGGGATGAGAGATGATTATAGAAATTATCTTTTCGAGCATTATCTTTCTGTCGTTAAGCGATATCGCCCAAAAATCTTTGTTTTTGAAAATGTTCCAGGCATTTTAAGTGCCGCTCCAGATGGTATACCGATAACTGTAAAAATCAGGGAAGCATTCAATGATGTTGGTTATGAGATAATAGGTGATTTAAAAAATGCTATAGTGGATGCAAGTGATTTTGGTGTTCCGCAAAGACGAAGAAGAGTTATTATTTTAGGAGTTAACAAGGACGTTTATAGTAATCCGGGTGAAGTGATTAATAATTTTTATAACAGGTATTTACCAGAACAAAAAGTCGAACATATTATGACAGTAAAGGAAGCAATCGGTGATTTACCTCCTTGTTCTCCAAGGTTTGATGAAGAAAGTCACAAAAAAAGAATATCACACGACACCCCAAGGTGTGGAATTACTTGGCACATACCAAGATACTCTAATTTAAGAGATATGGAAACTTTCAGAATTTTGGCAGAAGATATTGAATCTGGTAAAAATGAATACAATAGCAAAAAAATAAGCAAATTGTATGAAGAAAGGGTTGGATCAAAATCGCCGATTCATAGATATCACGTTTTAAATCCTAATGAACCTAGTACAACAATAATTGCTCATTTGTACAAAGATGGAAATAGATTTATACATTATGATTCGAAACAGCAGAGAACTATAACTGTTAGAGAAGCTGCACGGCTGCAGTCTTTTCCTGATGATTTTGATTTTGTTGGAAGTAGGGGGAGCGCTTATCAAATGATAGGAAATGCTGTTCCGGTATTATTGGCTAAAGCGATCGCAGAGGCGGTTTTTTTGATATTTGAGGAGAATAATAAATGACAAAAATGGTAGTTGAATTTTATTATAATTTTACGAATGATTCAAGAACTGATGATTTTATTAAATTTAGAGAAAATTTAATACGAACAGCTAAATGTGTTGAAGGCGAAATTATTAATAGTAATAAGACTGAAAAGAATGTGTGTGGTACACTTTCTTTTTATTTTAATATTATACAAGGAGGTAGATTTACGAAAGAGTGCATTGATGGTAATGTTCATAATATATTGATTAATTTTATAAAAAAGTTTCAATACCCTAATCCTTTTGAACCGGGTTCTAAAAATAAGCCAAAGTCTAGTTCCGTATATAAATATAGTAGTAGAAATATAGAGATTGCACCGTTAAGGACAATAGTGAAGTTGATATATGTTATGTCCACAGTATCCAAGGAAGAAAGTTACCTTTCCATTAGAGAGATAGAGGATAATATATTTTTCAATGCTGATGTGGCCAAGAATAGAAAATTTAACATTTTGGAGTTGGCTCAAAAGATACTTACACAACGTAATTCATCTGAAAATGTAATAGAAAATAATCTTGAGAAAGAATCTGAGTATGAAAATTGTTGGAAGTATCATTCAAGACAATTAAAAGCTATGCTTATGACCTTGCAACTTGCGGGGTGTGCAAATGTTAATGATAAAGAAGTAAGAATAGATTTTAATAAGTTGTCAAATGATAGGATGGTTGATGTACTTGAAATAGCGACAATGTCCAATGATATTTTTTGGATTCCGGATACCAGTGACTGGACTCCTGATATTAGGGATAAGAATAAAAAAGAGTATCAAAACTATATGAATTCAGATTTAAAATGTTCAAGTGTGCAATATAAAACGGGTTTTAAATCGAAGTATGTTCATAACCGAATCTTTTTTGGAGCTCCCGGTACTGGGAAATCACATACAATTGAAGAAGAGCGTAAAGAGTTGTTGGGAGAGGGTATAGATAGCGAAAATTATGAGCGTGTGACATTTTATCCTGATTATTCTTATGCCAATTTTGTTGGAACATATAAACCTGCTCCATATGTAAAGAATAATGGTGAGCAAGCTATTACGTATACATATGTTCCGGGACCGTTTATGCGTGTTTACGTTAATGCCCTTAAGAGTGGTATGACAGATAATCCGAAACCTTACCTTCTTATTGTCGAAGAAATCAATCGTGCGCAAGTTGCAGCAGTGTTTGGCGATGTGTTCCAGTTATTGGATCGTGATGAAGATGGTGTAAGCGAATATCATATTCAAGCGTCTGAGGACGTTAAGAATTATTTAGCTAAAGAACTTGGCGGTAGCCCGGATTTGTATTCAGAAATTAAAATTCCAGATAATATGTTTATTTGGGCAACCATGAACAGTGCTGATCAAGGAGTATTCCCAATGGATACTGCTTTTAAACGTAGATGGGATTTTGCATATCTTGGAATTGACGATAATGATAAGGAACTTCATGGTAAATATGTTTATCTTGCTGATGATAAGTCTCAGAAGGTTGAATGGAATAATCTTCGAAAGGCAATTAATAGTTTTTTAGAAAAAGAAGGAATCAATGAAGATAAACAGATTGGTCCTTACTTTATTTCAAGGAATATCGTTGTTCCTGAAAATGACGATGAAATTGATCGAGACGAATTTATACGAACTTTTAAAAATAAGGTTATCATGTATCTTTTTGAAGATGCCGCAAGATCAAAAAGATCCAGAATTTTTGATGGTATTAGTAAGGACGATTTGCGTTATTCCAAGATTTGTGATGAATTTGATAAAAAAGGTATCGATATTTTCAATAAGAATATCAAGGATGATTGCAAGTTAGAATCGTTAACTAAAATTAATAATGATGGCGAAGAAATTTAGGAGGTCATAGGTAATGATCTCAAAATTTGTACGCGAGCGGAGATGCTATACTAGGGATGAATTATTAGAGATATTTGGAGGCGATAAGGAAAAAGCAACGGATATAATTAAAAAATTGATATTGCGTGGAATATTGAAGAGAGAAAAAAACAAGAAAGATACATCTGAAAATGAAGATGAGGATATTGAACTTGACGAAAATATTAATGGAAAAGCATATGTGTTTAAATTTGTAGGTATCATAGACATTAACGGAATAATTCTGAAGTGTTATCCCAAGTATTTGTTGAGCTATGAAAAAAGTGATGAAGAAAGCAATAAAGAAAGCAATAAAGAAAGCAATAAAGAAAGCAATAAAGAAAGCAATAAAGAACTGTTGAAGCAATTCAAAATAGCTCTTAAGGCAATAGAGAAGTATGGTAAAAAGTTGAAAGAGAAAAATATCAAATCTTTTTACGATTCTGGTGATATTGAATCAATTGATAGGTTCTCGTTATTGATTTTTTTAATCAATGATTACTATGAAAACAATATTTATAATAATTGGGAAACAATTAGTGAGAGTAACGGCTCAGGAGAAATTATATGGGATAGGACGATAGATAGAAATGAAATGATTCTTTCAGATGATGCACCCTACTATATAAATCTTCAGACCAGAAAAAATGTCATAAACTATAATGATTACTTTACTCGATTGCATAAATGTATTTTAATTGAGGCAACTAAAGAATTGAGAGATGCTGGATTGACAGAATTATTCGATATAACTGAGCCGGACTTATTTTCAGATGAAGAATTGGATGATTTTGGCGATTCTGAATATATTTTTTCAAGGATTGAAAAGGAACTCAACGTTCAATTTAATACAAGAAAACGATTGGTTTTAAAAGCTATTTATGCTTATGTGTCAACAAAAGAGATCTTGTCAGATGAAGATTGTTTTATGTTGTATGGAACAAATTCTTTTCATGTAGTTTGGGAGAAAGCATGTGCGGAGATTTTTGACAATCAGTTGAATAAAAAGCTTAGTGAATTAAAATTGCCAAAGCCCATCTGTGGTAATGAAGACAAAGCTAAAAAATTAATTGAGTTGATAGAAAAGCCGACATGGACTTACACTGGCAAAACTTCTCAAAAGACGTTGATACCAGATGTAATTTCGATATCCGGTAAGTCTTTTATAATATTGGACGCTAAATATTATATTCCGCATCTTGAAAAAGGTAAAACACCGTATGACCAACCAGGAATTGAGTCTGTTACAAAGCAGTATTTGTATCAGTTGGCTTATAAGGAATTCATTGAGAATCAAGGCTTTGAAGACATAAGAAATTATTTTCTGTTTCCGATAGAAAAGACAAAAGATAATAAAATTATTTCCAAAGGTGAAGTTAAGATGGAAATGTTAAGCAGTTTGGAGCTTAAGAATATTCAAGTTCGTTTTTTGCCAGCAGACAGGATTTTAAATATGTATTTGTCTGGTGAGACGATGGATATTAAAGAATTGGACTATGAACAAAATTGTCCATGAAAAAAGTTGATGTGATAGTACATATGAAATTTTTTTTGATTGTAAAAACGTAAGCGGTCGTTAAATAAGCGTTCTTCATAAACCTCCGATATCTTGGTATGCTTTAGACATCAAGTATATCGGAGGTTTAAATATGAAATTGGATGACGTCGTGGAAGGCAACCTTGTCGACCGAAGCCCTAAAGAAACATATCGATCGGTCAAGGAAATGGCTGCGAAAATTATTACGGAAGATGTTGAAATTCGAATTTACAACGGAGCTTCGAGAGAGATTCTCAAAAGTTTGAATAACTATCTCTGGTATCGTGATCAAAATGTTTCCAAATATAAATAATATGAAAATCTATCTCGTTTGCGGGAGACCAATCTTCGCAAAGGGATAGACGGATTGGCTGCTCTTGTTACCGAGGCGTTCAGTTTTGTACGCCTATGATAATGCGATTTTTCTGTTTTGCGGAATGCTATCCAACCGCTCACGGTTAAATTCGTTCAAGTATCAAAAATACTTAAGCTGTCAAGGGCGGATTTAAATTGTCGTTTTCTGGCGGTTTAAAAATGTATGATTTGGGCGGTTTAAGAACTGACCGATGCTAAACGGTATGACTTTCCCTTGATCTTAATC